>ERZ1034897.242-NODE-242-length-30167-cov-19.312168_pt1 | contig 30167 bp, 28 predicted proteins | sample MGYA00520629_ERZ1034897 | MGnify/ENA primary metagenome ERZ1034897 (study PRJEB33766, sample SAMN09781789) | gut metagenome | biome: gut microbiome | host: Homo sapiens | place: Madagascar | study: EMG produced TPA metagenomics assembly of the PRJNA485056 data...
TTCTGTTTTCTCTGTCCGTTTTTGTGGACTATCAACTAATTCTTTAAAAAGAGCGATTGTAGATAAAGACAAATATAAAATCGCTACAAAATACGCAATCACATAAATACAGAAGAAAGGTCCACGTGCATAAACATTATCAGCACTGACAGAAAACACTAATCCAAAAGGAATCGATGCTGCTAATAGTATTAAATACCCTGTTTGAAAAATCATTGCCAGTTTCATGTCTTTTTCAACAATGGTTTTCTTATCTAATACATATACAAGACAAATGGAAACTGCTGGTGATAATCCAAAGCCTAAATAATTCGATACAATATTCACCCAGCAATATTTCTCTGCAGTTCCATCGACAACTAATGTAATGACTTCTAAGATTGAAATTGCCGCAATCAATGCAAAAGCAAAGAAAAAGCCTCTCTTCTGCTTCTTATCCAATGCTTCACTTAGATTGTAAGAATACACATAAAGCAAAGAACAAAAAGATCAATTGTTGTTAAGACATAAAAATATCCATTCATTACTCAATATTCCATTCTTTTCGTTAATAATACTACTACAATATTTCATGAAATGAGGCATTATTATATCTATTTTATAATTTTAAAATGGTTCTTTTATTGAAAAGCAATGAAAAAATATCGTTTTTCTATAATTGTTAACTATATGAACAACTTCAAGGATAATTTTAATGATTTGTTATTGCTATATTTTAAAAATGTCGTATGATTAGTCGGTAACCTTACAATAGAGGAGCAACGGACAAGAGTATATCTGTGGAGAAAAGTCATTTCCATGAAGCAGATAGAAAGGGAAAATTGCCGAAACCGGAGAATATGACAAATTCTTCGAGTTGGTACATAACAGAACATGCTATGTACTCTCACTGATATCACAGTGGAGGAGCTATTGATTGAATTTTTATAAAAAAATTCGAGTGATAGCGGAAAGCTGTCACTTTTTTTTGCCTCATCGAATTGTAAGGATCAGGAGGATATATGATCGCATTTTTAGACTGGCTAAATGGTATTCTTTGGGGAGTACCACTCATCGCCTTAATGATTATTACAGGCTTGTACTTTACAATTCGTTCAGGATTCTTTCAGTTCCGTCACTTTGGCTGGATTTTAAAACATACAGTTGGAACACTTGCACAAAAGGATACAAAAGTTACTGACGATAAAAAAGTGATTTCCCCTTTTGAAGCAATCTGCACTGCAGTTGGTGGTACTGTTGGATTTGGTAACATTGCAGGTGTAGCTACTGCTGTAGCAAGTGGTGGTCCTGGTGCTGTTTTATGGATGTGGCTGACTTCATTTTTAGGATTGATTTTAAAACAGGTCGAAGTTACACTTGGCTGCTACTATCGTGAAACAAATGACAATGGCGAAAAATTTGGTGGTCCTACTTACTACATGCAGAAAGGACTTGGTGAACAGCGTCATTGGGGAAACAAATGGAAAATCCTTGCGATGATTTTCGGTATTGGTATTTTCTCAACATTCTTTATTACATCTAGTAATCTAACTGCTTCTGAAGTTGTTGCAGGTGCATTTAACTTCAATGGCATTACAGTATTTGGCTATTTCATTGATGGCAGAATCGTTGTTGGTGCCCTTCTTTGTTTAGCTACATATATAATCACTGCTGGTGGTACAAAAGGTGTTGCTTCCATCTTCAGTAAGCTTGTTCCTTTCATGAGTATTGCATATATCATCATGGGAATCTTGATGATCATTGTAAATATCAATGCTGTTCCAAATGCATTCTCTATGATTTTCACAAATGCATTCACTGGTACTGCTGCTGTTGGTGGATTTGCTGGTGCAGCTGTTTCCAAAATTATTCAGACAGGTATGGCACGTTCCGTATATTCTAACGAAGCTGGATGGGGTACTTCTCCAATGATCCATTCTTCTGCGGATACACCTCATCCAATTGAACAAGGTTTATGGGGATCATTTGAAGTATTCTTCGATACATTTATCGTTTGTTCGATTACTGCTCTATCTGTTATCTTAAGTGGTACATGGACAGATGGTGCTACTGGTGGCGCACTGGCATTGAGTGCCTTCAATCAAAGCTTTGGAACAATTGGCAGTATCTTGCTGGCAATTATCATGGTTATTTTCACAATTACTACTTCTGGTGGATGGTTTACATATTATCTTGCAATTCTTGAACATATTAATATGAAGAAAACTCGTTTTTCTGAATTATTAATTAAAGCATTCTACGCTGTACGTTCCCTTCCTGGATTATTATGGACAATCTATCTTGTACATGCACAGAATACAGGATTTATCTGGACAGTTGTAGATATTACTTCAGCAATCCCTACATTTGTTAACGTCTTTGTTATCTTGCTTTTATCCAATGAATATTTTAGACTTTTAAAAGACTATAAGGCTAGATATATGGGAATTGGCGAAGTTGATGATAATACAGTCTTATTCTACGAAGACAAGAAAGTTGAGGACTAATCATGGATTTATTTTATAACGGTAACGTTTTTACTGGAGATAGCTTTGTTAAAGCATTTGTAGTAGATGGCAATCATTTTGTTGCGACTGGAAGAAGTGAAGAACTGCTTGAAAAGTATTCTTATGCGACAAAGCATAACTTAAACAATAAATTTGTTTGTGCTGGCTTCAATGATTCACATATGCATGTACTAAATGATGGCTATGCATTAGAAACAATCCAGTTGGCAGATCATACTTCTTCTTTAAAAGAAATGAAAGAATATATTACTGAAGAAGTTAAAAGTCGTCAAATCAAAGAAGGACAATGGATACGCGCAAGAGGATGGAATCACGATTTCTTTACAGATGTGAATCGTTTCCCTACACGCTATGATCTTGATGAAATTTCTCAAACAAATCCAATCTGTATTGTTAGAGCTTGTGGACATGCTTGTGTTGTAAACTCTAAAGCATTAGAAATGATTGGCATTGATAAGAATACAAAACAAGTGGATGGTGGAAGATTCGATGTTGATGAAAATGGTGAGCCATTAGGTATTTTCCGTGAAAATGCATTGGATCTTGTTTATGCAAAACTGCCTAAGCCTACACGCGAAGAATTGAAGCAGATGTTGATTCTAGCAATGAAGCAGTTGAATTCTTTTGGTGTTACTTCTGCCCAGACAGATGACTTTGTTGTGTTCCACGGTTTAGACTATCATGAAATCATTCAAGCTTATGAAGAATTAAAAGAAGAAGGCAGAATGACTGTGCGTCTCAACCAGCAGAATCATTTTACAAACCTTAAAAGCTTGAAAGAATTTGTTGAAGAAGGTCATTATACTGGCTTAGGCGATGAATTCTTTAGATTTGGTCCATTAAAGATGCTAGGTGACGGTTCTCTTGGTGCGCGTACAGCATTTATGAGTGCGCCATATGCAGATGACCCTTCTACATGTGGTATTCCTGTATACTCTCAGGAAACATTTGATGAAATGATTGGCTATGCACATAACCATAACATGCAGGTAGCAATCCACTCTATTGGCGATGGTATCTTGGATCGTATCATGAATGCGATTGAAAAAGCGCAGAATGAAAATCCAAGAGAAGACGCTCGTCATGGTATTATCCATTGTCAGATTACCCGTCCAGATCAGTTAGATCGTATGGCTAAGTTAAATCTACATTGTTATGCTCAGACAATCTTCCTGGATTACGATATCAAGATCGTTGAAGATAGAGTTGGTAAGGAAAAAGCCGCTTCCAGCTATAACTTCAAAACACTCATGAAGAAAGGTGTTCATGTATCGAATGGTTCTGACTGCCCTGTTGAACTGCCTAACGTATTAGGTGGAATGCAGTGTGCAATTACGCGTTCTACATTAAAAGAGCATATTGGCCCATATCTTCCTGAAGAAGCATTTACAGTCAAAGAAGCAATTTTATCTTTTACAACAGAAGCTGCACGTGCCTCCTTTGAAGAAAAAATCAAAGGCAAGATTGAAGAAGGCATGCTTGCTGACTTTGTCATCTTAGATGAAAATTTATTTGAAGTAGATCCATATCACATCAATGATGTAAAGATTCTACAGACATGGATGAATGGTAAACAAGTATATTAATGAAGAATCCCAAGTGAATTGACTTGGGATTCTTTTTTAGAGTATCAAAAAACTATGACACAATCTGACACTGATATGATCAGATGTATCATAGTTTTTATTTTTTTAGTTTTTGCTTTCTTTCATAGAAGCAATTGCAAAGCTCCTAGACTCTAATACTTTCAATAAAGCATTGGCAGTATCTAGAGAAGTCATACAGCTGATATTATTTTCTGCAGAAACTCTTCTGATCAAGAATCCATCCTGATTTGTCTTACGGTCATGATTGTGGTTTGTATTGATAACAAACGCAACCTTGCCTTCCTGAATCAGATTCAATACGTTATCTTCTACATCTTCACTGATTTTCTTTGTCTGATGTACATAAAGGCCATTTTCTTTCAAGAATCCAGCTGTACCTTCCGTTGCATATAAACCATATCCAATACGATAGAATCTTCTAGCAATATCTAGAATATCTTTCTTATCTTCATCCGCAACTGTCAGTAATACAGTACCATATTGTGGAATCTTTACACCACTTGCTATAAGTGCCTTATACAATGCTTTCTCTAAAGAATCATCACAGCCAAGTGCTTCACCTGTGGATTTCATTTCCGGTCCTAAGACCGTATCTACAGATCTCAATTTTGCAAATGAGAATACTGGAGCTTTGACATATACCTGTGTTGTATCTTCCTTCATATATCCAGGTGTAATATTCTGATTAAGTAAAGACTGACCTAAAATACATTTTGTTGCGATATTACACATGCCAATACCTGTAATCTTAGATAAGAATGGGACTGTTCTAGAAGATCTTGGGTTTACTTCCAGAACATAGACTTTCTCATTTTTATCTACAATAAACTGAATGTTATACAATCCGACAAACTTGAAGCCTTTGCCAATACGTATTGCATAGTCAATAATCGTATCTTTAACTTTCTTAGAGATTGTCTGTGTTGGATATACTGAAATAGAGTCACCAGAATGGATACCTGCTCTTTCAATATGTTCCATCACGCCAGGAATGAATACATTTTCTCCATCCGCAATTGCATCAATTTCTAATTCTTTTCCTAATACATAACGGTCAACAAGAATTGGAGAATCATGAGAGATTTCTTTGACTGCAGTTGCCATATACACTTTCAATTCATCATCGTTGTGTACAATTTCCATTGCTCTGCCACCTAATACATAGCTTGGTCTTACAAGTACTGGATAAGAAATCTTATTTGCAATTTCAAGCGCTCTTTCAACAGTGACTGCTGTTTCTCCTTCTGGCTGAGGAATACCTAGTACATTCAACATGTTTTCAAATTCATGTCGATCCTCTGCCTTATTGATTCCTTCTAAAGATGTACCAAGAATCTTTACACCATGTTCAACTAGACCTGACGCAAGATTGATTGCAGTCTGTCCACCAAACTGTACGATGACACCTTCTGGCTGTTCTAGATCTACAACATGCATCACATCTTCCACAGTCAATGGTTCAAAGTATAACTTGTCAGAAATAGAGAAGTCTGTAGATACCGTTTCTGGGTTATTGTTGATGATAATTGCTTCATATCCACACTGCTTTAGAGTCTTGACTGTATGTACTGTTGTATAGTCAAATTCAACACCCTGTCCAATACGAATTGGTCCAGAACCAAGTACAATGATTTTCTTTCGATCTGTTCGAATAGATTCATTTTCTTTTTCATATGTGGAATAGAAATATGGTGTTAAAGAAGTAAATTCACCAGCACAGGTATCTACCATCTTATAGACAGGAATCATGTTTTCTTTCTGTTCCATTTCATACAGATCCATTTCCTTCATATTCCAGTTTCTTGCGATATATTTATCCGAGAAACCATTTCTTTTTAATTGATATAGAACTTCTACATCCTTTGGATGTTCTTTCATTTCCTTTTCTAGATCAATTATTCTCTGGATATGTTTCAGGAAGAAATAATCAATATTTGTCAGTGTATGAATTTCGTCCATGGAATATCCCATACGCAGCCATTGTGCAATCGCAAAGATTCTTTCATCATCTCTATCTTTGATCTTCTGATACAATTCTTCTTTAGAATATGCATAGAATTCATTCTTTTCTAGATGGTCAACTTTTACTTCCAAAGATCTGACAGACTTTAAGAATGATTCTTCAAAAGTTCTGCCAATTGACATAACTTCGCCAGTTGCTTTCATCTGTGTGCCTAATTGTCTATCTGCATTTGGAAACTTGTCAAATGGAAGTCTTGGGAACTTTGTTACAACATAGTCAAGGGCTGGCTCAAAGCATGCATAGCTTGTACCTGTGATTGGGTTTTTGATTTCATCCAGTGTTAAACCTGCAGCAAGTTTAGCACTGATGGAAGCAATTGGATATCCTGTTGCTTTAGATGCCAATGCAGAAGATCTAGATACACGTGGGTTGACTTCAATAACATAGTACTTGAAACTGTTTGGATCTAATGCAAGCTGTACATTACATCCACCACAGATACCTAATGCACGGATGATCTTCAAAGATGCGTTTCTTAGCATCTGGTTTTCTCTATCTGTAAGTGTCTGTACTGGTGCTACGACAATACTGTCTCCTGTATGAATACCGACAGGATCTACGTTTTCCATATTACAGATTACAATTGCATTATTTTTTCTATCTCTCATGACTTCGTATTCGATTTCTTTATAGCCAGCAATAGACTGTTCAATCAAACACTGGTGTACAGGAGACATCTTCAAACCTGTTTCTGTAATATGTCGTAATTCCTCTTCATTATGGGCAAAGCCACCACCTGTACCACCTAATGTATATGCTGGACGTACGACTAGTGGATAGCCTTCACTTTTCGCAAATGCGATTGCCTGATCCACTGTGTGTACAATTGCACTTTCAGGTACTGGTTCATTTAATTCATTCATCAAAGATCTGAATAAGTCTCTATCTTCTGCCTTATTGATGGCAGTGATATCTGTACCAAGGATTTCTACTCCAAATTCATCAAGAATTCCATCTTTATGCAATTCAACAACAAGATTTAAACCCGTCTGTCCACCAAGAGAACCTAAAATAGCATCTGGTCTTTCCTTGAAGATAACTCGTTTTGCGAATTCTACTGTTAATGGTTCAATGTATACTTTGTCAGCAATCGCAGCATCTGTCATGATTGTCGCTGGATTAGAGTTGATCAGGATAACTTCATATCCCTCTTCACGTAATGACTGACAGGCTTGTGAACCAGCATAGTCAAATTCTGCAGCTTGTCCAATCACAATTGGTCCACTGCCAATAACCATAATTTTATGAATATCTGTACGTCTAGGCATGTGCATTCTCCTTATCCATCATTTCAATAAATTTATCAAATAAATATGTACTGTCTTGTGGTCCAGCATTTGCTTCTGGATGATACTGTACCGCAAAGCATGGGTATTTTGTATGTCTAACGCCTTCACAACTGCCATCATTCAATGCTCTATGAGACATCACCAGATCTGTTCCTTCTAGACTGTCAATATCTACCGCAAAGCCATGATTTTGAGAAGTGATTTCTGTTCTGCCTGTTTCTAGATTGACAACTGGATGGTTTGCGCCACGATGACCAAATTTCAGCTTATATGTTTTTGCACCTTGTGATAAGGCAATCAGCTGACATCCAAGACAGATACCAAATACAACTGTATGAGGAATCAGTTTTTTTATTGTTTCAATGACTTCAGGAAGATCTTCTGGATCACCAGGACCATTACTTAACATGACGCCATCTGGATTGAAGCTCATGATTTCTTCAAAGCTTGTGTTGTATGGCACAACAACAAGATCACAATCACGCTTTGCCAATTCTCTTTGAATTGAAAGCTTGACACCAAAATCCATCATGACTACTTTCTTGCCTCTTCCAGGAATTGGATACATGGAACGTGTAGATACTCTTTCTACCTGATCATGCAGGAAGCTTTCCTTCTTTAACTGCTCTACTAAAGATGGAATTTCTTCTTCTGTATCACAGAAAGAAGCTTTTAATGTCCCCATAGAACGAATCTTCTTTGTGATTGCACGTGTATCCACACCAAAGATGCCTGGAATTTTCTTATCTTTCATATACGCATCCAAAGTCATCTCTTCTCTGAAATTGCTTGGAAATGGACAATAGTCTCTCATCACAAAACCAAATACTGCAGGTACAAGACTTTCATTATCATCACGGTTGATACCGTAGTTTCCAATCAAAGGATATGTCATCATAACAATCTGACCACAATAAGAGTTATCTGTCAGAATTTCCTGATATCCAGTCATGGAAGTATTAAATACTAACTCACCTGTACTGTAACAATTGCTGCCTAATGCCTCTCCTTCATAAAAAGAGCCATCTTCTAAAACGAGATACCTTTTCATATGCTTCTTCCTCCTTGTAAAAAAAAGACAGTTCCACAAATATGAACTGTCAAATAGAATTTAAAAATGTAAAAAGAACGTTACGAGAACAATTTGGAAACCTAGTTAAAGTAGAATTCATCATAGCCGTCCTCCTTCTTATCGTCAAATATAGTAACAGTCTCTTCCGTTTTCTGCAACAAAAATTTTTACAAGTAAACAATATTTCATTTTTATTCCATCAATAAAACTTAAAATTCATGATAAATAAGGAATTTATCAGAGATATTGATATTTCAATTTATTTATTCCATTGTTCGGCCTGTTCATTGACAATACGCAATGCATTCAATGTTCTTGGATATCCCATGAATGGTACACAGTTAGAAATGACCTTAATCAAAAATTCCTTATCATTTCCCAAACCAAAGTTTGCCTGTGTATGACCAGCTAATTGTACTTCACAGCCACCCTGTGCATACAGGAAACAGAACGTAATCATTTCTCTTGTTGCATAGTCTAAACCATTTCTTGTATACACATCACCAAAACAGTTTTCTACCAGCCATTTATTGATATGTTTTGATTCTTTTGGACCCCTATGACCATTTCCACGCATGTGTTCACCAAAGATATCGATCTGGCACTGTTCACCTTTATCATAACGATTATCTATTGTTGTTGTAGATTGTGAAGGTAATGGAAGTGTATATCCCATTTCCTCTAGAATTTCATTGCTTGCCTTCAAGAATGGATATGTTCTTCCCATGCCTAGATAATCCACTGCCTGATAAATGATTTCTTTGATTTCAACAGGTGTAACGTTAAAACGCAGAGCTGCTTTCATCATACAACGGAATGCATCAATGGAAGATGATCCGATTAATACCGCAAGGATTGCAATAAAACGTGTACGATCATCTAGCTGTTGTCCTTCTTCATTCACAACTTCATCAAAAGCAAAGTTATTAAAATAATCAAAGAATTCTGGATCTGTTTTCGCTAGATCATTTTCTTCATTTTCAAACATTTTTTCATAATACTGTTTTGCTTTTTCACTCATTGTCATAGTTAGATCTCCTGATATATAACACTGATATGTTTTTTTGATTCATTCATTTTCTTTACTAGATACAATCACATACCTCGAAAGCATCATAATAGAATACATATGTAAAAGCAATAAATTTATTGTGTAAGTATTTTATGTTTTATTTTCTTAACCATATCAGGATCTAACTTATTCAAAAACGATTCAAAATCAATTTGTGATTTTGATTTTATTTCTTTTAGTTTTTCAGCATCCTCAATTTTTCTTTTTGCTTCACTTTTGGGATATCCACCACCAAATGGTTCTGAAAATAATGCTTGGATTGTTTTCTCTAAGTTCTTTTCACCTGTATATGTATACTCTTCTCCAAGAGGTAAAGATACTGCATTTCCGTTATTGATCTGTGCAAATAAAAATGCATCTTTCGCTGTAGGAACATACCCACATAAAACACCAGGCATACTATTACATGCAAGCATCATTCCTTGTCCTGAAGAACATCCAGTCACAACAAAATCAACTGTATGACTGTTTATCAGCATTCCAATCAGCAGCGCAATCTCAACATAAGTGAAATTTTCATCTTCATCTACAAAACATCCAAAATTAATAACTTCTGCATCTTTTGCATATTTCTTTGTATATGTATAAAGCATCTCATTTTTTGATGCTTGTGAACTTGCCTGTACAACTGCTATCTTCATTTCTATTTCTCCAATAAATCACTTATTCATAAGAAATTCTAAACTGTGTTCCACACAAGGATTTTATGCGATAACCAACAGAAATGATTACATCAAGATTGTAGTAGTCAACCTGATATGTTTTCCCATCAGAAGCAATTGTTGCAAAATTTGCAACTACTGCATTTCTATTCAGTTCACCTTCTTCAAATATATTTTTTATGCCTTGATATAGTAGACTTATCACGCTGAAACAACTCCGCCATCTGATCAATCGATAGCCAAACAGTATCATTTTCGAAGGTATCTTCAATCTTTGTCAAACCATCTTCCGTTTTATACATTAAAATATTTGAATTTGGCATTACTGCTCACCTCGTTCCTTTACCATATTTTCCATCTTAATATAATATGCTAATAATCTCAGGAGATAATCCGGTGCATTACGAGTGCCTCTCTCCCATTCTGTATCAGTTCTATATGGTATATCAAAACATTCTCAAAATTCCTTCCATAATGATTACCTGCTTATAAGGAGCATTTACATTTTCAAAATACGTTTCTGTGAGCACATGATTTGTCTGATAATCATCTTCGCCATTAATGTTATAATATGGAATCTTATATTTAAGTACTTTTTAATTCTTATTTTCACGATTCCTTCTCATGGCGTGTAAGCATTATTTTAATTATCGAGCATCCAAAATATATAAATATCAGTAAGGGTGCAACTATTTGCAGATGACCATTTTTAGGCGATACAATCCCAGGCACTTCAAATGTGTCAGCAATTTTTGGCACTCCTATATAAAAATCAACATAAATATTACATTCCAATCGATTTAAATGGACCAAACACTCCATATGTGATTATACCGTAGAACATACAAACCACCTTTGTCCTTATTTTTACCATTGTTATATAAAGATGAACTCCTCTTATATACCAAGAGGAGTTACCAGTTTTTCTTCACAATGTTAAAAATCAATGCATTCAATCATATATCCATCCTGTTGCTTCAACTATTTTTCACTGTTCACTTTAGTCAACAGAATCACATTTTCCACATGGTTCGATACGTGCTGATTGATGTCGCCATATTGGAACATTTCTGACGATTTTGAGTCATAATTCGATTGTTCTCGAAAACATATCAATCGGTACATCATGCCCTTATTCAATCCGCAACCTAAACCCTTCTCGTTGTCGAAAACATATCGAGTTTTTCTAGTTGCTACTATATATACGCAGCACATCTTTCGCAACAGCCTCAAACCGGGACTTGCCTTTAGAGAATTGGTCATCGTAGAACTGTTCCCGCTTTGAAGGCATCGCCTCAACCTGAAATCATGGCACTATTTCTTTGCATTTTCCTCTAATTCCAACATATACTTATCAAAATCAGACATGAATAATCTATCCTGAACAACACGATATTTTTCAAATTCGGTTTCAGCTTTTGCCTTGGCAATTTCTGCTGTGATTTTGCCTGCATCATGAAGAACCTCTCTATCATCTGCCATCAGGAATAAATCCAGACGTTTTGACCAGTCTTCCATTGTCATTGGAATATGGCGTTCTGCACGATCTTCTGCCAAATCCAGATAAGCAGACACAATACGCTCTAATGAACGCATTTCCTTCTCTGAAAGATAATTCTTCGCAATGCTGACATCACTTTTTACAATCTTACCTTCCGGTGCTGTGGCCCAAGTGGTTAATCCCATATGTGGCTTATCTGCATCTGCTCGTTCGTAAATCAGCTCCGCTGCCGTATGTCCGTGAACTGCATAATGCATCTTGTTTTGAACCTTTGCAAAGAACTGCTTTGTTGTTTTTGCTGTACGGTCATAATCAAGAGCTGTAGCATATATGTCGGTTATCTTCTGATAAAACCTGCGCTCAGACAAACGGATTTCTCTAATCTGCTCAAGCAAACGGTTGAAGTATTCTACTGTAAGCACAGACCCTCCATTTTTCAGACGTTCATCATCCATGACCCAGCCTTTGATGGTGTAGTCCTTGACGATTCCGTTAGCCCACTTGCGGAACTGCACAGCTCGCTCATTATTCACCTTGAATCCAACAGCAATGATCATTTGAAGGCTATAGTGCTTGGTATCGCGTGTTACCTGGCGAGAACCTTCGGTTTGAACTATTCGGAAATTCCGAATAGTTGCGGCCTCTTCCAATTCACTATCCGCGTATATTTTTTTAATATGTTCATTTATCGTTGGTAAACCAACATCATACAATGTGGCCATCATCTTCTGTGTCAGCCATATATTCTCATCCTCATAGCGCATCTCTATGCTGTCCTGTTGATCACCTACAGAGGCAACATAAGTCAGGTATTCCGCTGCGCTGGAACGAATGGTTATTTCGTCGTTTTTCTTTTTCAATAGGAGGCCTCCCTTCTAAGTTCAATATTTTTGTCTGCCCAACCTATTCTCAATACTATTATCTACCTAACTATAAAAATCAGATAGATTGCTGGGAATTATTGTTTTTTCTGCACTTGATTTTTGGATACCAAAACACCGAAAAAGGCTTATATTTCAAGCATTTTCACACTATCAATTATGCACTTTAGTCAACAGAATCACATTTTCCACATGCGTTGAGACGTCTGAACTGCTCTCTTTTTTACCTCATCGGTTTGTAGAAAAATGTCCAGTGCCTCATCGGTTTGCGGGAACTTATCAATAGTTACCGCCTCTGCTTTGCATCAACAAACTTGAAGTTATAAATCCTTTTGCTCGTATACCTTATTCCAAGAACCAATCTCAATCAAATTACCTTCTGGATCGGCGATATAACAAGTTCTTTGTCCCCACGGTTCAAGCTCTGGTTCTAATACAGACGTTGCCCCATTTTTTATAGCATTGTTGTATGCCATATCAACTTCTTCAAAAGTATCAACATAGAGCGCAATTTCGCTATGACCATTTAGACCTTTTATAAATTCATACCTTCTGTGTGTCATGTTTTCAAAATCTTTTCTTCCATATAGCAAAAACAATGTTCCATCCTTAACAAGATAAACATTTGATGTGTCTTCGCTTTCTTTAATCTCAAAGCCAAGAACATCTCTATAAAAGCGAATCATTTTCGCCATATCTTCAACAAATAATCCAAATCCATCTAATCTCATAATCCACCTCCGTATATTCCAATTTTTCTTTCTAATCAACTATCCAGCAAACTGAAAGTTTCACATCCTCGGAATTGGAATTTGTCAGTTCATTACTTTGTACCGTAATCGCAAATACGAGTTCTCTAAAACCACACATTCCTCTAATTTCAGTGCCCTCAACTGGGACAACTCGCTTTCAGACATCAACGATTGTCCATCAATCAGTGTTGATGTATCTTTGCCGCCTATTAAAACAGGTGCAACAACAACATCAACATAATCGAACAATTTTTCTCGAAGGAACAGACTATTCAATGTACCACCACTTTGTATGGTAATTCTCTCGCATCCGAACTCTGCTTTGAGTTTTGCAAGTGCATCTGATAATGATAATTGTTTTTGGCAAATGATATGCAAATTGCTTTCCTGAACACTAAAGGCCGGGTGACCAGCATTCGTTGTAATCAGCACGAATTCCTTTGATAAAGCACAAAAATAACGCACTCCATGTTCACTCAAATGCTTATTGTCAATCAACACAAAAGAGACTGGGGTTTTATCTGGTATCGGCTTCGTATTGACACCCATTTTTTCTTGCACTCGTCCTGTGTTTAATGACCATAAATCCGTCGTTTGTTCAATTTCGTAATATTGATGTAAGCCTTCGCTTACCCCTGTAATTTTAGGAAAATCTTTGTCTACATCTAATTCATCTGTTGCACCTGTGCTGATTTTTCCGTCAACAGACATCAGCATAAATAGTGTTGTAATAGGTCGTTCCATCTCACACCTCTAAATTCAAAGTTTCAGCTCGATAAACTCCGGTTTATCTTCCCACCAGATTTGAATCAATATATTTAAAATAAGGTTTTTTACCAACATCTGTCCTGTGTTCCAAATACCATTTAGCAGCATCCTTTATTCCATCTTCTAAAGATATGGTTTTTGGATATATTTTGCTTTGACGAGTTACATCTAAATAGTATTCGTAGTTGTAAAAGCTAAAATAATTTCTCTGTTCTATTGTCTCATTGACATTCACGAAAATAGGTGTTTTTCCCAAACTTTTATAGCATATTGTTACCCACTCTTTAATAGATACTGCTTCTATATTGCCAACATTAAAAATATGCTCGTCTGGTTTATTCCTAATGATTACTTCCATTAATCCACATAAATCTTTAACATGGAAGAACTGTAGTTTCATACTTCCATCATTTGGTAAATAGAATTTTCTGTCCGCTAAAGCACAGTCAAATACAAAAGCTTCTCGATAGACATTATTCATAGGTCCATATAAATATGGTGGTCTTAGTATATATGCATCCTTCACTTTTTCAAGCAAGACATTTTCAGCTTCTATTTTATCTGTTCCATACGCACCCCAAAATTTATTTGCAGACTTCTCTGATTCCTCAAGAAATGGTTGAACTCCATACTCTGGATACACAGCACTTGAACTAATCATTATGTACTGTCCAAAGGAGCCTAGTTCTTTAACAAAATCAATAATGTCCGCAGCATTATAAGCAGTTATATCAGCAACAACATCAAAGAACGTGTTCTTTAATATACCACCTAAATTATGCCTATCACCTTCAATAAGATTTACTCCTTGAACTTGTGGTTTAGTATTTCTATTAAGTACATAAACTTCATAACCTGCATTCACAAAATATTCTGCTACATATTTACTTACAAAAGTTGTTCCTCCAGTTACTAATATCTTTTTCATTGTGGTCTCCTCTGTCATGAAAATTCCGATTGAACAAACTCATTTTATTCCTGCTGAATCATCTTAAAATGCTTCAATGCCTCCACAATTGCACTTTCTTTATCTTCTGGACACTGTGGTTGCCTACTATCTTCATTTTTTGATAAATTATAATTCTTTCCCATCTCAATTCCGCATTTTCTCTTTACCTGTGAAATATACAGATTGGAAACCTTCATGCCGGCATTATGTTCAGCCACATACTTCTTTATCTCATCATATGTTGCCTTAGTCTCTGCAGCTGTTATATCCACATCATCAAGTTCAATCGTGACATTAATCTAATCATCCGGCTTTTGTTTCAGTCGGGACAAAAGAACAACCGTCTCCACATGTTTTGTAAATGGGAAGTTATCTACAGGAACAATCTTCTTTATTTGATAATGCTTTAAGAAAGCAATATCTCTTGCCTGTGTTGATGGATTACATGAGATATAAACAATCTTGTCTGACTTTAAATGATCCAATTGCTTCATAAAATTTTCTGTAAATCCATTTCTAGGTGGATCTAAGAATACAACATTTGGAGAATCCTCTAACTGTTCAATAAATTCTTCACTGTCACATGCAATAAACTGTGCATTCTTAATACCATTTCTTTTCGCATTACCAATCGCATCACGAATAGAATCTTCATTGATTTCAACGCCTAAAATAAATGACGCTTTCTTAGCCGCAATCAATGAAATTGTTCCAATACCGCAGCACATATCTAATACAGTATCTGTACTCTTTAGCTGTGCCATTTGAATCGCAGTGGAGTAAATCTTTTCTGTCTGTACTGGGTTTACCTGATAGAACGTATTTGTTGAAATACGGAATCTTGTATGCATGATTTCATCTTCAATGAACCCTTTTCCATACAACACATGATTCTTTTTGCCAAGTACCATAGAAGTATCATCACTGTTATGATTCAATACAATAGATTTAATTTCAGGATGCATTCTCACCATTTCTTTAACAAATGCATTACTGCCAGGAAGATTCTTGCTTCCAATAACAATTGTTAATAGAACATCATTTGTTGCGTGAGAAATACGAATATATGCATGTCTTAAAACACCTCTACCTGTATCTTCATTATATGATTCAATATGCATCTTTGTTGCTATAGAACACATATCACGCAAGATATCATTTGCTTTCACATGCTGGATCAGACACATTTTCGTATCAATGACTTTATGTGTGTTTTCTTCATACATGCCACATTTAATGACACCATCTCGATTATGAGAAAACGTTGCATAGATCTTATGTCTATAATGGTATGGTTCTTTCATACCAATGACTGGTTCAACATTGTTTTTTGGAAACAATGACTGAATATATTCTTTTTTATTTTTGAGCTGATCTGCATATTCAGTATTAATATATGCACACCCACCACATTTCTTATACACTGGACAATATTTCATATAATTACCTCCGCAAAAGTCTGTACTGTATGATCGTGAAGTTTCTTGAGTCTTTCATATGATTGATGTCCCAAAGAAAACAATGTAATATTTTGAATTCCTAAAGCTGCAGCTGTTTCATAGTCCGCATTTGTATCACCAATATACATGCATTCGCTGACATCTGTATTAGTATCTTTCAGCCAATGCAAGCCATTTTCCACTTTACTGCCACCAACAAGATCATTCACACCCATAATACTTGTAAACAATGTATCAATACCTAGTCTATGACATTGACTGACAAGTGCCTGATGCTCACAAGAAGAAAGAATAATATTCTGATACCCTTTTCCTTTTGCTTCCTGCAGTTTATCCAATACACCTTTATTCAAAGTACATTCAGAAAAGTATTTTTCATATAGACCATAGAATTCTACACCAACATCATGAAAAGATTCATTTTCAAATGTATACCCAATTTGTCTATAATAGTCTTCCATAGGAACATTGAATAAAGACTTATAGTCTTCTAATGTATAATCTGCTTTTAAGCCTCTTCTTAGAAGCATTTCATTTTCAATCTTGACTGCTATCGATACATCATTGAGTATCGTTCCGTTATAATCCCAGATAATTGTTTTCATGTGTACTATTTTATTAAAGTTTTAGAATTAAAGCTAGACTAACTGAACTACCAAGTGATATAGATTAATTAATTCATATATGGAGGTACCATATGTATAATTTAGAAGAGCTGAAAAATGGAATGCAATGTACGATTACATGGCTGCTTGGAGATGTTGGTACATTTCTAAAAAAGCAATATCATTTTGCATTGGATGATACCATTGAAGTCATTCAGAATGATGGAGATTCTCTTATTATTCATCACAACAATCATGTATATGCATTAGATGCATCCAGTGCTCACGCAATTAAAGTGACAATCTAAAAAATCAACCACGAGGGTTGATTTTTTATTTCCATGACTTATATACGTTAACAGACAAACTGTCACCATTATTCGTATAAGAATGAATACCACCAGAAATACTGTCAGGATTGTTAGATTCATTATCATAATAATTAATATACACAGCACATCCATTTGTACTTAGACTCGCCTGAATTTCATCACCACTTTTTCCATTATATAAAGCTTGAACTGGATTTTTACATTGTGGTTTAGGCTGTTCCACTTCTGTTGTTGGTGGAACAACTGGTTGTGTTTCTGATGGTTTTGAAACCACTTCACCACTACCACTTGTAGTTGGGGTCTGTGTTGTTACAGTAGATCCTTGTGATGATTTTTTTGTTTCATCTGTTGCACTTGCACTTGTATTGCCAGAAGGTTTTGTTGACTGTGTCTGCTGCACTTCAGCTTCTGTTTTCTGCTTTCCTTTAGAAAGTGTGACAGTCACTGTATCACCTTGATGAATGATTGTACTTGTATCAACTGATGTTGTGATAACTTTACCTGAGGCAATACTATCACTATAGGCTTCATCATAAATGATTGTAATCTTGTTTTCTCCAGCCCAGGCATTGATTTCATCTTTACTCATGCTTGACATATCAATCATTGACACTTCAGCACCTTCTAATGGAGCACAGATTGTTACTGTGACTGTATCAGATCTTTTCACTGTTGTTGAAGCTGCAGGATCCATAGAGATAAATGCGTTTTCTTCAATGTCTGGATTCTTTTCATATTTATATACAACATTAGAAAATTTCTTATCTTTGAACCACTGTTTGATTTCATCTTCTTTTTTACCAGTAAAATCTGGCAATTCAAATGTAACGGATGGGTCTGCACCATTGGATAATGTAATCTTTAAATCATTATCATTATTCAAAGATTCACCAGCTTTTAAAGATTGCTTCAATACAACATTCTTATCTTTTTCTTCACTGTATTCATATTTATAAATGATTTGTGAAGTATCAATATCGTTATCTTTTCTCCATTTTTCAACGTCTGATTTTTTCTGATTCACAAAGTTTACCACTTTTACACTAGAACCATTCATTGCCAATAAGCCAACGGTTGTCGCTGTGGAAATCACACCCATGAATATTCCACACAAAATGATTTTTACACTCTTTTTTAACTTTCTTTTTTTCATTGATAATCTCCTTTTACTGGATCGTTAAGATATATCTGCTTCTTACATTTGTTTTAGATAAAGTATACGTTCTACCTTCATAAGAAGCTGTAATATCTTTTTGTGACTGTAGAGAATACATTTCAAAGATATCTTCTACCTGATTTGTTTTTACATGGATATATATTCTATATGTACCTGATTGTAGTTTTGAAAGATCAGCGTCTAAATCAAAACAACAATCTGTATACGAATGCTTACGATCCATAAAATCTGTAATATCCATTTGTTCATTTGATTTTGTTGTATCAAACGTTGTTACATTTCCATTTTCATCTTCTAGTAACACTTCATATGTTGGATTTGTATTCTTTGTGAAATCTGATAGATAAATTCCAGAGAATGCATTCATCTTAAAATGTCCGTCATTCAATGAAAGATCTGTTGTTCCAAACATAGAAGTTACATTACTTGGCTTATTGACTGTACTCATATCAATACTTTGTTTTTCTGCACTGATAGAATATCTATAGTTTGCGATTGGATCAGCAAATACCTTAACCAATGTACCATCTTCCTTTTTATAGGAATGGTTATCTTTTGAAGAACTCATGAAGAAGGAATAATATCCTGTTTGATCTCCATTTGTTACTCGAATTCCTAAGTTATAGTTACAGTTTTCAAAGTCATTCAGATCAAGTGTTACTTTGAAATTGATTGCCTGATATGTATGTCCATCTCCAAACAGATCCTCATTGTTGTTAGAAGTTGTGCAAGGAATAATGATTGATTTCTTGCTCACAGGATCACTTAATAGTAAATCATGTTTTACTTTTCCTGCGATTGCATTGATTCCCTGGAACAATGCTAAACCGTCTAATGTTACTGTATGATTTGTTTCATCATAGTTCACTGAATTAATACCAGCCAATAAACTTCTATTTTCCTGTGGCGTATCAATGACTTCACAGTTTTCTAATTTAGAAGGAATATCTTGCTTTGGAGTTTCTGGTGTCACTGGTTTTTCTGGTTCCACAGGTTTTTCTTCCTGCTTTGGATAATAGCTTACCCAGTTATCTTTAGAAGCAAACCATTGACCCTTGCCAATCTGATACCATGTATAGCCATCTGCCTGTTTTATATCATATACGTTGTATGCACCATTTTCTTTTGCATAGCCAACCATTGCATATCCTAGGCCTGGACCCTGACGAACTCTTAATCCACTCACATTCACAACTGCAGAACCAATAATTTCTGTTGGTTCACTTTCAACATCCAATCCAGCAATCAGATCTACGTGACTCTTTTCAATCCACCCAACATTTGTATCCCAGTTATAATCAATAAAATCGCTCTTTGAAGTATTCAGCTGTTTCCCATTTTCTAAGTAATCTGTAGATTGAACTTTATACCAGCCATCTTTTTCTGCTAAAACAGTAACTGTAAAGTTTCTTTGGTATGTAGAACCATATTCCGTTGTATACATGACATTGCCATTGATACTGTCATAGATTGCATCACCATAATTCTTGATCACACCAATTGGATAGCTGTTGTATTCCGTCAAGTTACCATCATAATCGTTATAGATCTTATCAAACTGATATGCCAATGAAGCAATCTTTAATCCATAATATGCATCAGAAGCATACTTCACAGAAATACCACTTTCCTTGTTTCCAAAATGAGAGCCAAAGAAACGTGCATCACTTGTATTGATGTATTCTCTTAAGCTTTTCCCCGCATGAATATTAATACCTTCCGCAACGCTTGCAAAAGAAGCTGCGTTATTTGGATTACTGTCAAATGCACCCCATCCAAACAAATTGTTTTTATTCATTGCTAATGCACTAGTTCCCCATCCAGATTCATGTACTGCCTGTGTAAATAATAAAAGTGCATTGATTCCATATTTTTCCTGTGCTTCTACAAACATTTCACCTGTATTCCAAAGCTTTGAAGAACCATTAACTTGATTTGCCTGTAAGAATGTATTATATGCAGAGGCTGGAATATTACTTTTTTGTCTTAATGGCATGAACTGGTAGTAATTATAATAAGTACCAACATAGTTTCTACATTCCATGTCACTGTAGAAATCATAATCATTCTTAGAATAGTATGTTGTACCAACATTCATCCACGATGCTGCTGGACCAATGATTAGATCAGCTGCATATCCTGGTACCTTTCCATTTACTGCCCATCCTTTATATGCGGTAAAATGTAATTCTTTATAGTTCCCATTTTTTTCAACTGTATAAGTAGTTGTTCTAACTTTTGTCAAGAAAGGAACTGGATCTTCTCCATTGATACTGTTTCCACCTAAATAAATAGATAAATTATTTTTTACAAATTTAAATGGAACCAGATCAACATTCTTTAATGAAATCACAGAATCAAATCCACTGACTGTTCCATGAATTGTTCCATTTCCATTTCCATCATAGGAATCTGTTGATGTGTAGAAGATTTCTCTATGTTTTTCAATATATGTTGTTTTTGCATAGACACTATCTGTACCATATTGTTTAACATCCAATGTGATACCACCTTCTCTTTGTGGATATGAATATGCAATCCCAGAATTCATTGCGATGATCTTGCTTGGCGAATACGAGGCTGCATGTCTAACGACCGCATCATCACCTGATTGTTTCATTGCATTGCTTGCTTCTGCAAATGATGAAAAGCATCCTTTTTGATCAAAGTTTCCAGAATCATTCACTGTATCTACTTCATATGCATTACATCCCATCGGATAATATTCACTATAGGATTCTTTTGCCTGTACTTCATAGCCATTGCATAGAGTCAATAACATTGTAACGATTGGCAACAGCAATACCTTTTTCTTTCTATTCTTCATACCTGGACTCCTTTCTTTTTCATATGTAATATCTAAAAAGACAATATAAAACCAATATAAAGATAAATTCTCACTAATATTATAAAGAAAAACTTATACATAATGTATAAGTTTAAATGTAGTGTATAGAATTTCATTTTGATTTTTTTAAGTTTCCTAGAAAAAATTTCACAAAAATTTCACAATCGACATAAAAAGAAACCTTGAGCATTCACTCAAGGCTGCAATCTTACTGAATTCCGTCTGGATTCTTTAGTGTGAAGTTCCAGCTGTCTTCGCACATTTCATCAATGTCATACTTTGCACTCCAGCCAAACAGCTTCTTTGCCTTGCTTGGATCTGCATAGCATTCTGCAATATCACCAGGTCTGCGATCAAGGATTTTGTATGGCAGTTCTTTGCCACATGCCTTTTCATATGCGTGTAGTACATCGAGAACACTGTATCCTTTACCAGTACCTAAGTTGACATGTTCCACACCTTTATGCTCTAAAGCATACTTCACTGCGCCAATATGACCTTCAGCCAAATCACATACATGGATGTAGTCTCTTACACCTGTTCCATCTGGTGTAGGATAGTCATTACCAAATACTCTTAAGTATTCCAGTGTACCATTTGCAACACGAGCAATGTAAGGAACCAGGTTATTAGGAATACCATTTGGTACTTCACCTAATAAGCCACTCTTATGTGCGCCAATTGGGTTGAAGTATCTAAGAAGCATAACACTCCAATCATCATCACTGACACAGACATCTTCCAGAATATGTTCATTCATTAATTTACTTGTACCATATGGGTTTGTTGTTCCACCAACCTTGGAATCTTCTGTGATTGGACATTTTTCTGGATCACCATAAACAGTTGCACTGGATGAGAATACAATTGTCTTGCAACCTGCTTTGCGCATTGCCTGGTACAGATTAATAGAACCACTGATATTATTTTCGTAGTATGTAAGTGGCTTTTGTACAGATTCACCTACTGCCTTGTATCCAGCAAAATGAATCACCGCATCAATCTTGTTTTCTTCAAAAATCTTATCTAAGCCAGCACGATCTAGAATATCCGTTTCATAAAACTTTGGCTTTGTACCTGTAATTTCCTTGATACGATCTAAAACGACTTTGTTTGAATTGTACAGATTGTCTAATACAACAACATCATATCCTGCCTGAATCAAAGCAACACATGTGTGTGAACCAATGTAACCTGTACCCCCTGTGACTAAAATAGTTGACATCTTTTATCCTCCTATTAAACGTGCGATATCATTCCACGTTACAAACACCATTAAGCCGATGAGTAATACCCAGCAGGCAATCATAATAGCTGTTTTTATTTTAGTACTAAATTGACGATTTGTAATCCATTCCAATAAAGTAATTACAACTTGTCCACCATCCAATACTGGTAATGGCAGTAAATTAAAAATACCAACATTTAATGACAACTGAGCAATGAGTAATAGAAATGCGCTGAGACCCATCGATGCATATGTTTCTGTTGCCTGATAAATTCCAACTGGCCCACTCAATTGACTCATACCTGCACCATGGAAAATCAACCCGGCAATTGTCGCAATCATCAGTTTTGTAATGGCACCCATTTCTTCAAGACCAAACTTCCAGCAGTTCAAAATATTAACATCTACATATTCACTTCTTTCACCCGTAATGCCAATCAGATATGCATCCTGTTCTTCACTGTATTCTGGAGTAAGTGTAATAGAAAGAATTTCTCCATCACGATCAATCTTGTAAGTTTCTTCATCTGCATATCCACTGGAGAATGCCTGCATATCCATGAATGTTTCTGGTTTGATAGATGAACCATCTTTCTTTGTGATTTCTAGAATTTTATCTCCAGATTGAAAGCCTGCTTTTTCTGCTGGTGAGTTTTCTACAACAGTAGAAACAACTGCTTTTGGAGAAGAAGCAAATGTTCCATTATGAAGAATCACAAGAGAAAAGATCATAAATGCCAGTATAAAATTCATAAATACACCCGCAAGCATAATTATGATTTTCTGCCATGGCTTCTTTTCTGTCAGTCTTCTTCCGGCAGGTACTTCTACATCAGGATACGCTTCATCTCCATCTGTTTCTCCTGCCATTGCCACAAATCCACCCACAGGTAAAGCCCTGAGTGAATATTGTGTTTCTTTTCCTTTATGTTTGAGTAATACCGGTCCCATCCCAAATGAAAACTCATAACAATATACACCAAACAGTTTTGCGGCCACTAAGTGGCCTGCTTCATGAATTAAAATAATTGCGCTTAACAGTAGTAAGAAATAAATAATTGTCATTGATTAACTCCTTTAATTACATTCAATGCATATTCCCTACCCCAAGTATCTGCGTCAATTACATCCTGTACGCATGTTAATTCTTTGAATGGTGCATGATGCACTGCACCAATAACGATTTCTTCAATTTTTAAAAATGGAATTTCATGATTTCTAAAAGCTGCATTAGCTACTTCATTTGCCGCATTCATAACAGCATTTAAATTTCCACCTTTTTTACCAGCTTCAAAAGCTAAAGCCAATAATGGAAAACGTTCTGTATCTGGAGCACCAAAATGTAAGGTTGACAGTTTAGTTAAATCCAATGGTGTATCTAGATCATATGAATAGCGATCAGGATATGTTAATGCATACTGGATTGGCAAACGCATATCTGGCGCACCAAGCTGCGCAATTACACTATGATCAACATATTCTACTGCACTATGAACAACACTTTCTGGATGCATCAATACAGAAATTTCATCATACGGAATACCAAACAGCCAATGTGCTTCAATGACTTCAAAACCTTTATTCATTAAAGTTGCAGAATCAATTGTGATTTTAGCACCCATGGACCAGTTTGGATGTGCCAAAGCTTCTTCTACCGTAACATCTTTCAATTCATCTCTTGTCTTGTTTCTGAAAGATCCACCAGAACACGTAATCAATAAACGTTTGACCTGTTCTTTTTTATTACCTCGTAATGACTGCCAGATTGCAGAATGTTCAGAATCAATTGGATATAACTGACAATCATATTCTTTGCAGGCACGATTGATCAATTCACCACCACATACAAGTGTTTCCTTATTTGCTAAAGCAACATCATGGTGTGTTTCAATCGCTTTTAATGTTGGCAGGAAACCTGCAAAACCAACAAGAGCATTCACTAATACATCGTAATTGTCCTGTGATACGATTTCTTCCATTCCTTCTTCACCAGATAAGACTTTCTTATCTGGATATTGTTTCTGTAATACTTCTGCATCTTCTTGATACTGAACAGAAAATGTCTGGATATCTGGGAACAATTCTAAGTATTCTTTTGCTTTGGCAATGTTTCTGCCAACACCGAAAGAAACAATTTCAAATAAATCTGGATGCTGCTGAACAATATCTACCGTCTGAACGCCAATCGATCCAGATGCGCCTAATAAAACTAATCTTTTCATGCAATTACCCCAAACAAGATCATCAATGAATTAAATACCATCAAACAGAATACCAGAGAATCAATACGATCTAAAATACCACCATGCCCTGGAATTAAATTTGAGAAGTCTTTAATTTCAAATCTTCTTTTAATAGAAGAAAATGACAAGTCACCAACCTGTGCAACAAGCGGCAATACAATACTGCCTGCAATAATCAGCATAGATGGAAGCTGTTTTAAAACAAGCAAGCCATATACTAAAGATACAACTAAACCTGTTACATATCCCCCAATGGATCCTTCCCATGTTTTATTTGGAGATACTTCTGGAATCATCTTATGTTTTCCTAAGGAAACGCCAAAGAAATAAGCACCTGTATCACACATAAAACATGCAAGACACACATAAAGCATCACTAGTCCACCATGTACATCTAATGCATAGATCTTATCTACACATCTTAATGCTATGCCAATCAAGACTGTAATCATAAATGGGTATGCAACTGCATCTGTTGCAACTTTTCCCTTTGCAAGCTCATTCACAAATAATACAACAAGCCAGATAGCAATCACTGCACCAAATTTTTCACCAGATACAATCATCATTGCCATTTCAAAAGCAAAGCATAAAGCAGCAGCGAAATAGTCAGCTTTTCCAGTAACCACTTTGCTGCCTTCATATGCAGCACCCAGTGCAATGAATACTTCCAGTACTTTTAAAAGCCATCCGCCAAACATTAAAGGTGGAATTACAATTGCGATAATGACAATTGCCGCAATTGTTTTAATTTTCATCTTTTCATTCATTTGTAACACCTCCAAATCTACGATCACGCTTTGTATATTCTTCTAAGCATCTATGAAATACTTCTGGCGTAAATTCTGGCCAGCTTTCTTGTACAAATTCTAGTTCAGCATAAGCAATCTGCCATAATAAGTAGTTAGAGATTCTCTCTTCTCCACTTGTTCTGATCAGTAAATCAACAGGTGGGAAATCTTTTGTCATTAAGTATTTTTCAAATCCTTCTTCATCTAAATCTAAATCAGCTTTTCCATCACGGACATCTTTTGCATATTGACGTGCCGCAAGCAGAATTTCTCTTTGAGAACCATAGTTCATACAGATATTCAAGTTTAATCCTGTATTGTTTTTGCTTTCTTCCATTGCATCATTCAATACTTTCTGAGTAGCCTTTGGAAGCATATCTAATTCACCAATGATATTCATGTGATATCCACGATCAAGAAATTCCTGCATATATTTCTTAAAGAAAATAGCAGGCAGTTTCATAATATAGCTTACTTCATCCTGGCTTCTCTTCCAGTTTTCCGTAGAAAAAGCATATAAAGTCAAATACTTTACGCCCATTTCACTTGCAGCAATCGCAATTGTTCTAACATTATCAGCACCAACAAGATGTCCTGCAGTTCTAGGTTTTCCCTGTGCTTTTGCCCATCTGCCATTTCCATCCATGATAATGGCAACATGATTACATTCTTTTAACATAGTACTATCTCCATAATTACCTTACTATTATACATTAGAAACCATTAAAAAAAACCGATTCAAAACAATCGAACCGGTTTGTATAAATTAAACTTTCAGTACTTCGTCCTGTTTCTTCTTGGATGCTGCATCGATATCCTTTGTGTACTTATCTGTCAGCTTCTGTACTTCGTTTTCTGCATCCTTCTGTGTATCTTCATCCATTTCTTTATCTTTCTTGATAGCCTGGTTAGCATCACGTCTGATATTACGGATCTGAACCTTGCATTCTTCAGCAATTTTTGATACTTTCTTAGCTAATTCCTTTCGTGTATCACCTGTAAGCTGAGGAACTGTTAAACGAATCACAGCACCATCATTCTGTGGAGCCATACCTAAATCAGCTGCATTTAAACCCTTTTCAATTGCCTTCAATGAAGATGGGTCATAAGGCTTGATGACAAGAATTCTACCTTCCTGTACAGAAATACCAGCAATCTGGTTTAAAGGTGTTGGTGAGCCATAGTATTCAACTTCAACTCTGTTAAGCATGCTTGCATTTGCCATGCCTGTTCTAATAGTAGCGAGTTCTTCCTTCAGATGGTCCATTACTTTTTCCATCTTGACTGTACTGCTATCAATAATTGGATAAGCCATTATTTTTCCTCCTTGTTAATGCGGGTGCATACTGCTTCACCCTTCATAGCTTTTACAATATTTCCTTTTTCATTCATGTTAAACACAACAAGTTCCATATCATTATCCATACACATAGAAGTTGCTGTGGAATCCATTACCTGTAATCCTTTATTTAATAGATCCATGTATGTTAAATGTTCAAATCTTGTAGCTGTTGGATCCTTCTTAGGATCTGCATTGTAGACGCCATCAACACCATTCTTAGCCATCAAAATTGCATCTGCCTTGATTTCACTGGCTCTTAAAGCAGCAGTTGTATCTGTTGAGAAGTATGGAGAACCAGTTCCACCTCCAAAAATAACAACTCTACCCTTTTCTAGATGACGAATTGCACGACGTTGAATAAATGGTTCAGCAACCTTATTCATCTCAATAGATGTCTGTACTCTTGTTTCTAAGCCTACACTTTCTAAAGAAGCCTGAATTGCCAATGCATTCATAATTGTTGCAAGCATTCCCATATAATCGCCTTGTACACGGTCAATACCAATTTCAGCGACTGTCTTGCCACGGATAAAGTTGCCCCCGCCAACAACAATAGCAATTTCTACACCTAAGCTTTGTGCTTCTTTAATTTCTTCAGCCAGGCTGTGTAAAACATCAGCGTCAAAGTTTTTTGAATTTCCACTTAATGCTTCTCCGCTGAGTTTCAACAATACACGTTTATACATGATTGAAACCTCCAAATTTCTGAAATTATTATATCAAACATTATTTATGAATACACCATAAATAATGAGAAATCATTGACTGACTGAAGGTCAGTGCTATACTGATGGCAAGGAGGCATAAATATGTTTAGTTTTATTGGTTCTATTATTATTGGAGCAATCGCAGGAACACTCGCTACTGTATTAACAGGAAATGATTCAAGTAATATGGTTAAGAATATTGTCATTGGATTAGTGGGAGGAATTCTTGGCAGTATCTTAGGATCACTCATTGGTATTGGCAGCAAGAATATCATTGGTTCCATTATTATCGCAACACTTGGTTCTATCCTTGTTCTATGGATCTACAATAAATATATCAAAAAATAAGATGTGCAAATGAAAAGCTGGTGATACGTCATCAGCTTTTTTTTAGAATATCCAAAAAAGACACGTAATTTCTTACGTGTCAGTTTGCAATTGTGAAACAAATCTAAAATCTTACTTAGCCTGATTTGTGAACTTTGTAATTACATTCCTCCTGTATTGCTACTTATATATAATACAGCTATGTATTTATCAGCATTTTCAAGAAATTTCTATCTCTATCTAACTGATGATTTTTTGTGTTCCCCAAGTTTTTGAGTTGGGGAATGTTTTTGAATATTTGTTGCTTGATTTCAGGTTCATTTTTTCTCATTTGGGGAATCTTTTTTATAAAGTTGGGGAGTATTTTGTTCCCCAACTTTATAATTAACAATGACTCATCGCTGAAATTCTAACTTTTCGGATTTCTTCATTATAATATTCTTCCGGTGTCTGTGTCTTCGCCACTCCAAATTTCTTAATTTCTTCTTCCATTATATTATCCAAGACATGTGTATAAATGTTTAATGTGATGCTGATACTCGAATGTCCCATCAACCTCTGGACAACCTTCGGTTCCATTTTCTTTTCAAAGCATCTTGTAGCAAACGTATGTCGTAAACTATGTGGATGGAAGTCCCTGATTTCTCTGGGTTCTCTATTTTCTTGTACTGCCAGAACTCCTTCTTTTTCTCTCATTCTCTTTAAAGCCTTTTTAATTTCTTTTTCTACAACATATCTGACGCAGGGACTTCCCATACCTGTTGTAAATACCAAATCTTTTAAATCATCCGTACTTCTCCAGCGACTGCCCAGTTCCTCTTTTAGCTTATTCTGTTTTTTCTTCTGAGCTTTTAATATTTCTTCCATTTCTCCTAAAAACGGAATCTCTCTGATTGAATTTACCGTTTTAGGAGTTACAAGCATCATTCTCTTTTCTCCATTATAATAACTACAACTCAAGGAACGTCTGACGCGAACTACTTTCTTTTTAAAATCTATATCGCTCCATTTCATTCCACCAAGTTCTCCAACTCGGACACCTGTCAAACACATGAAATAAAACATTTCTTTATACCAGCTATCCTCCATCTCACTCAGGAAATTGTCCTGTTCTTCCTGGGTTAATGCAATTTCTTCTTTTGATTGTTTAAATGTCCATGGTACTTCTACAATCAAACATGGATTTACTTTAATCAATTGGTTTCCTAATGCAAAATCTAAGCATTCTCTTAAACGCCCCAATGCTTCTCGCATTGCACTGTGCGATACATGATTCTGTTCCATTGCATTTAATGCTCTCTGAACATCCAACGGTTTAATATCTTTCAACTTCATTGAACCAATATAAAAGCCAAATGTTCTTTTGAAATTATTTTTCATCGGTGCAATACTCGTTTCCTTCACCCGGTGTTGCTTTACCTCTGAAAACCATTCTTCAAACCACTCATTCAATGTGATTCTGGTTTTTCTATAATCCAATGTATCCCTGGCATTTTCTTTTGCCTTTTCAAATTCTTCCATCAGTTCGTTTAGATCTGTTCCATATAAATTGATTCTAATTCCGTTTACAACCGCTCTTGCTTCATATGAACCGTTCTTCTCTCTAACTCCTCTTGGTAATGCTTTTGCCATAATTGTTTCCTCCTGAAAAACTTCTTATCTGTTGCTCCTTCAAATTACCATTCATAAACGTGCAAAACAAACATGCGAATTTTTGTTTCGCATTCTTGACTTACTTTCTGACCTGTGCCAACAGCCATTTATCGAGCAAGATCTTATGTGCATAATTACGATTGCCAATTCGAACAACAAATATTTTTTCATTTTCTCTCATCAATTCTCTAGTTTTCGTCATCCCAAGATTCAAGTAAGCTGCTGTTTCTTCTACATTTAAAAGTACCTTTTCTTGCTCCATATACTACCCTCACACTCGCTTCTTTCCTATATAATAGTCATATCCTTTTCTGATATTGCAAAACATACATGTATCCTTATATCGCTGTTCTGGATTCACTCGCCGGATA
>ERZ1034897.243-NODE-243-length-30166-cov-17.730829_pt1 | contig 30166 bp, 30 predicted proteins | sample MGYA00520629_ERZ1034897 | MGnify/ENA primary metagenome ERZ1034897 (study PRJEB33766, sample SAMN09781789) | gut metagenome | biome: gut microbiome | host: Homo sapiens | place: Madagascar | study: EMG produced TPA metagenomics assembly of the PRJNA485056 data...
GTTCAAATCTTACCAATAAATACAATCCTCAAGAACTGTTAGCTCTATTATATGTTTAAATAGCCCTTAAATAAAGGCTTTTAGAGAATTATCAGTTATGAATTCTACGTAAAAAGTCGAAGATTCATCTTCAAAAAGACTCAATATCTGAATAATTTTTTCTGTTTGATACTCAGGATGTTTTAATACAATAGGATGTAATACATAAGATATAATGTTTGCATTATTCTTATCTATTTCTAATGTTTCTACAAAATCATTTGTGGTAAGTACTATCATTGAATCAAATTCTTCCGCATCATTATCATCAATCGCCTCATTACTTACTAATATAATTCTATTTGGAGATTGAATTCTTTTTAACCACTCCATTGATTCATTATCAATTTCAAAATCAATATATACAATCGTGTATTGATTTCTACTTACATACAATAACAAGTTATATAAAATGATAAATTGTTGCTGCAATGTCATTGATTCTGTTTCAATTTTTAAAGATTGTAATAACTTCGAAACCGTAAAGTTTGTTGTTTTAAATTCTAAATCAATAGATATACCATTCCCTAATATATTCATAAATTTATACATACCTTCATCTGTAAGTAATTCTCTAAGATAATTTCTTACACTCTCAATTGACCTATAACTTTCTGGATTTTCATTTATGAATTTTTCAAGCTCAGAATTCAACAATGTCTTTGGTTTAAAATCAAAAATAGATAATATATCTTCTTTAGAAGATATATAAACAAACTGCACGTCTTTAGGATTAATCAATTCATGATCATCATCCATAATTATGCATTTCGTCTTTTTCTTCAAAGTGAAATAAGAATTCAAACATTCTAGTAATTCATATTTACAGTTCATTTCGTGAATTAAATGCAAGCCTCTTCGAACAGGTATAATTAGTGTATGTTCATTACTTTTAATTATCATCATTCATCCCTCCAATCGTAATACACCTGTCATCTGTAGTAATAGATTCTTGTAAGGAATACGTATCATTAACATTTGTTATGCTTTGATATTGCTTTTCAGAAACAATAATAAAACGGACATCTCCATCATCCGGACATTCTTTCATTACTCTTTTACTTAATGTTTTAGCTGAATCAATATTAATACATAATTTACAAAACACAGATTCCTGAATTCTAATGAATCCATCACTATCCAAATACTTAACAAATCTTGTATATTCCCTTCTTCCTTGAGGAGTTGTAACTGGAAGATCAAAAAATAAAATCATTCTCATAAATCTATTCTTGATCATCAATCAACTTTCATTCCTTTAGATAGGTCTATAAACAAAACTTCATTAGACCTTTCATCAAGATATGCAATATATGAATCAACAATATCTTCAATTGCATCATTCAATCTCATCCATTTATCTTTTACATACACTCTGTAATTTAATATTCCAATGAGTTCTTGCTTCAATGGTGCATTAAACGTATCTGTGATACTTTCAATCACCCATAAATCTATAATTGCTCTCAATGGTTCTATAAAATCATATGTAAGATTAAATGGATTAGATTCACCAATGTGGTGAATTCCAAGTTGTGTTATCAATCCTCTAGAAGCAATACACCTTGAAATATAGCTAGCCAATATTTTATAACCATAATTCAAAGCATAATTTTGAATGCTTGGAATATCTCTAGTAAAGTCATCTCCAAACATTTCCGTAAAATACATCCTGGCAGAAGCTGCTTCACGATTTGTTTGATCATCTGTATATACAGATTCTCGATACACTTTTAGCTGTTCAATTACTTTCACTTGTCGCTTTTCTAAAATCAATGCATCAATTTCACTTTGTATTTTTAGTTCAATAATTCTCTTCCAAAGTTTCTTTTTTCTTGTTAGTTTCCAATTGATTTGTGCATTCAAACGTTTGAATACAAGAGAATGACCATTAAATGGTTGGAATATACCAATCGGATCATTCTTCTCGTCACATATAATTATATTTATATTATTTTCCACTAATGCGGATAATAGTGGAATCGTAATAATGACTCTGTTATGGCTAAATATAACAGTATCAATATCACCTAATGGTACATTTTGAAATTCATTTCCTATTGTGATTTTTAATTTATTCAAAGATAAAGAGACTTTTGCTTCGCTACCAATAATCACTGTTTTCCAACCCATATTTCAAGCTTTCAACAGGTAATTAAAAAATGGTCACAATCGACCATTTTTGATAGTTTTTGAATAATTCTAATTCTTCCGGATTAGTATTTATTCGTAAGATTTGACACTTTTATTGTATATCATCATTGCAGATTTTCCAAGAAAATTTTTCTTTTTTCACTTGCGTAAATGCTCCTGGAAGTTCTTTTGGAGATTGAATAATTAAACCACCATCTGGACTTTGAATAAAACGTAATCCTAAAATGTTATATTTGAGTTTAATGTATTGTGCATTTTCATTTTCTTTTACTATATTATTATGTGCGCCTAAAAGACATCTTCCATCTACTGTAGGTGGAGTTCCAGGTCTATGAATAATCAAATCTAAATATGATAAATGATTTGATAAATCAAAGATATTACTATCTTTTGAAACTATTTTAAGAGCAGATTTAATTTTCTTATCTTTTTCTTCAAGATTCCAATATTTACTATTTACATAGTCAACAAACACACTTTTATCAATATCTTTAAATTCTGTTCCATCAAGATTTTGATTAGTTTTTAAATCATATGCATTTATTAGATCATTTTGAATTAACTTTCCTGCTTTATAAATAGAATCATATGAGAATACATTTATAAATTTTAATTCTAATAACCTTTTTGCTATACTACCAATGTTGAATAACATTGGACAATTAGCAACTGTGTTATAAATAATGTCATTTGTAAATGCTCTGAATCTGAAGTAACCCGTTTTAAGCTCACCATTCTCATCTAATAGTTCAGGAACTTTATAGTGTTTTTGTATTAATGCTATATATTTTTCTTGATTAATATTTCCATCTTTATCAATAATAACTTTTGGAATATGAACAGCTAAATGTTTCCTATTTCCCTTTTTATCTTTATATTTATAAAAATCTACTGCAGCACAGTTTACACCACTGAATACTTGCTTATCATCATTAACTCCAACAATTGAAAGAACTGCATCTTCCTTATACATCTTTTGATTTAATTTAGTAGCTTCAAAATATTTTCCTTTGTAATTCTTTTCTACTTTTGTTGAATAGAACGGCACAGTTCGTTTAATCTGAGAAATAATTGATGATGAATCTGAAAATGAAACGCCATATGCTTTTCTAAACATTCCTCTAATAAAGTATTTCAAAGAATCCTTCTTTGCTTGATCATTTGATTGCATTTCTTGGATAAAATCTCTATATGTTTTTGAAAAGCCAGAACCATTTCTATGATTTCTTTCATCGTAATGAGGATAATATGTTGATAATGTTTTATCCGCTACTACAATCAATGCAGCATCATGGGCATGATGTTGCTGACCATATCCACGATTTTTATCAAAGTTGAATGTCTTTCTGTATAGACTTGTATAAGCAGCTCTTAAAGAAACAACATGTGTATCATAATGATGATATTTATTATATGCATTCAAAATAGACATAAACTCTCTAATGATGTATCGAGTATCCACCAAATTTTGATTAATAAACGTTTCTAAATCTTTGTCATTCTCTAAGAGTAATCTATCTCTCTTCTTTTGAGAAATAAGTTTCATGTCATATAAATTTTCAACACGATGAATAAATTCACTGCTAGTAACTACATGGTTTCCAATTTGTTCCCCACTTTCAATGAATTGCAATGGAAGCCTATTCGCTTTCTTTGCATTTGCCAGTTTCGAGATCAGCATCTTATCATCAAGTGAATCATCTCCAAAACCTCTTGGTAAAATATGATCAACTTCATATTTTTCTAATTCATTAATATTGATTTTTTCACCTGTTAATAAATCTACACCATTTTGTCTAAGATACAGTTCAATCTTCACTTTATTCTTATTTACATAAGATTCAATCTGTTCCCATTCTTCAACATTTGACTTCTTTGCAAAATTCTTTTCACCACCAAATTGTTCAACCAAATAATCATATAATTTCTTTGTTTGATCAAAATGCTTTTCAGATTGTGTTCCAATAATGGAATGATCTTTTAAATCTCTTGCCGTTTCAATTACAACACGTTTTGGTACACCGTATACTTTCACTAATTCTGTATACATTTTCATTGCTTCATTCAGTCCTCTAATAACTGGTCTAGAAATAGGAATTAATGGATTTCCATCTTCCAGCAATAAATCAATGTTCAGTTTTCCACCGTTTTCTTCTAAGATTTTTTCATATTTGCTGAAAAATCTAATGGATTTCCTTCTTCATCTACTGCTTTAGAAATCAATGTCATTTGTTCATTTGTATAAAATCTATTATTATCTTCAAATAACAACGACATCATAGAGTCTCCTCTTTCGTTCATCGGTTGATGAAGAACAAATTTTTCAGAGTATGAATAAAAGCTATTTGATGTTAATTTTGATAAAGCCTTTGAAACTTCTTGAGAATACCCTTTTTTATCTTTGAAATAATCAATTTTTGTTTTTTCTTCGTTATAAAGATTAATAGAGAGAATGATTTCTTCAATTTCTTTGACTTTTTCATTTTCTGAAAAAATATCAATCACTGAATCTAATTTTAAAGATGGAATTAATTTTCTGATTCTTGGATATAAAGTGTATTTATTATTAAATTTTCTATTGTCATTAGATTGTTTTCTTGCACCAAAGTTTTTAATATGTAGTAAATCACGGACATCAGAATATTTCACTTCTTTTCCAGACATAAATAAAGTATCAAGAACTTTTACTTTATCATTATATGTCAAATAATACGTATTATCATTCTCATCTTCTGCTCTTAAAATATTCAATTCATTCAAAATACTAAATGTTTCTGCAATAAAAGAGCCTTTAGGTAATGCATATTCTTCAGGCAAATAGGTGCAATGAGAGATCATTCTCTTCTTCCATTTTTCGATACTGTCATATTCATCTACCGGCTTATCTGCTTGCTTCATTGAATATGCATAACTGTATTTAATTTTTCCATTCTTTGAAACCCAGGCATTTTTAGCATCATTCTTTAGTGGGCCGATGTAATAAGGAATTCTTGCAGAAATAATAGATTCACATACTTCAATAAAATCATCAGAAATTTCAGGATAGAATTCCTGCTGTTTTCTTAAAATAGCTCTAGCTTCTTTTACATATAAGCCATTAGGATATCCATTTTCAAGATTTCGAACAACACGTAAATGTTTTCCATTAGAAGAATGATCTTTGATATTTTTCACTTCATTTTTATACTCATCGGAATGAGTATCTTTTGCTACCTCATCAAAATGATCAAGCTTATCTACTGCTACTTCACAAAGATAATTATGAGAACTCATAATACGTGCAACGTTCATCAAATCGTATAAATCAACAGCACTCTGTAAAAATACAGGAAGTTCATTTTCATCATTTTTCAAATCAGTAACATTAAAAGATTCTTTCGTATACTCAAGATTATTACTGATATTTGTTGCTTTTGCTTTATATCCACTAATCAGTTTTAATACTTCAATCAATGAAACTCGTTCATCATCTTCTAATGTCAATTTCGCATTATCACATACTTTTTTAATATCGTTTGATCTTTTAATACTTCCTGAAAAAACAGGTTTCAAAATATCATTTTCAAAATTATGTTTTTCATTATCGGAAATATGAATTATTTCATCTACTGTTGTATAGAAGTGCTCTTTAAAATCATCAAAACTAATTGTATTTGTGTTCGCAAAATCAATTGTTTCCATCAAAAAATGTCCGCGTGCGTGCAGCATGTTATATAGACAAAGTAATAATTCACGCTTTGAAATTTGTTCAAGCAAGCCCTTTTTTCTCAAATGATAAACTGTTTTTTCTAGCGGTCTTTGAATTGTATCTGTATTTACTGTGTAGCAAAGATAACCATTTTGACTTGTTTCTTGTTTAGATAGAACATTAAAATCATCAAAAGCTTCAAGCAATTGATCTTTTCTCCATTTTTTTCTTGATAAGTTTCTTCTAGCACCTCTATTTTTTCTAGATTCACTAGCTTCTTCAGCTTTATTAAATACATGTGTTCCATCATAAACCAGATTTCCATCGTCACTAATTACCGCAACACCTGTAGAACCAATACCAATGTCAAAACCAAATATATAATTATTTTCACCCATAACTAACTCCCTTCAATTATTTTTGAGTTATTTTATTAATTAAAATTATAAAACTTACATTATCCAATCACAATCAATAAATTTACTATTTCAACTGCTTTATGAACTGTCCATATTTTTAAAATATCCTTTTTTATATTCTCATTCAGTTTATCACAAAAGTCTATTTTTACAGTCCATTTTCAAGGACACTAAAAACACATTTTTGTTTTATAATAATATATTTATACTTTTCTTAATAATTGATAAACATAAAAACAAGGCACAGTACATTTTAAATGTACCATTCCTTGTTTTTTCATTATTCTTCACAGTTTTTCTTGATTGCTAATAAGATCATGATCATAGAAACACCTAATACAAGATGTCCAATTCCCGCAATACCAGAGGTAGCGGCATCCATACCATGAGAAAGTGTATCTGCTGCTGTAACCTGTAATACACCTCTAACAAATAGCATGATTGCAGTAAGGTTTAAACCAATGTGATATCCAATCACTGCACGATTTGACTTCTGATCCATGAAATGGATACTCTTTTCAACAAGACCAAGTACAAGGAAGAACATCATCCCAAGAATAAAGTAATGTGTATGTACAACAGATAAAGCAGTCCATGCTGTAAATCCACAGAACTTTGTAAATTCACGATAGAACACACCACCAGCCATAGCTAATATTGCATAAATAAATGCATTGTTTACAAATTTTTTCATATAAAATGCCTCCAATATGAACTTTGTTCACTTACTTGTTTATTATTGTCTTTCCATATATTGAAGTCAAGAATTATACTCTAGCATTTTCTTAATTCTGAATAAGAAAAAGAAAGAAATATTTCATTCCTTTCTCTTCATTTAAAATCTTCTTCGAATTGCTCAGCATCTTCACTGATTTTTTCAAAATTCAAATACATTAATCCATGTGCAATGATTTCATAATCTCTGTACATACTGTACAAAACAGAATTCTCCTTTGGTTCTTTTGAATCATTCCACTGTCTTAATAACTCTGTTGTTTTATCATTTACTGCACATGATAAATCCATCATTGCATCCCTGTTATTGATATCCACACCCATATCCTGTGCATATTCAATCGCTGCAGCTTTCATAGATCCATCGGGATCACCTTCACTAGAGAAATCACCAATTCCCTTCAGCATGTCAATGATTGATTTTCCTTCATATTTATTTTTCATATACATACACTATACGTTTTTATCTATTAATTAACAATTGAAATTATATCTTTTATTCTTAGTTTTTTATTTAGTGATGTAAATAAATGACACTTTCAGTACGACCCATCCAGAATTTCTTCCACAAGTTTCTGCATTCTGTAATCAAAACAATCTTTTAACTCACATTCCCAGACTGTAATTACTTTGTAATCCATGCTTTCCAGCTGTTTCTGCTTTTCAATATCTCGTTCCATATTGTCATTAAACTTTTTCATCCAATATGCAGTTCTTGATTTTGGAATATATGCAAGTCTACAATGCGGATGATGATGCCAGAAACATCCATTAATGAATATTGCAGTACGATATTTATAAAGAACAATATCAGGTTTGCCTGGCAGTTCCTTCACATTTTTTCTATAACGGAATCCATGATGAAAAAGATACTTTCTCACATCTATTTCAATAGATGTATCTTTTCCCTTGATTCTGCTCATATTCCAGCTTCGTTTACCTTGTGTTAATTTATCCATAGCAGTAACCTTCTGAATCAATTTACCCTTTTCCACTTTTTCTGCATTCCAGACACACACCTAGATTCATACGATTTGTACCACCATAGGAAGAAAAACATTCCCTAGGCAATACTTTTTTGCATATTTCACATTGAAACCATCTCTCTCCTGTATGATCAAATACAGGTGCTTCCTGTTGATGAATCTGTGGAAGAATTTCTTCTTTTCTGAGATTAAAATCTTCTATTCCTTTTCTTTCAGCTTCTTCTGGATCTATTTTCTTCGCAGGTTGAGAATTTGTTTGTGTTTTCTTTATTTGTTTTGGAAACAGTTCTTGTATAAAGGAACTGTATCTATTTTCCATTTTTATCAGATTAAGATTGTTCTTTGCACGTGTCAATGCAACATAGAACAATCTTCTTTCTTCCTGTTCCAATTGTTGATTGGACATGCATATAATTTCTTCATTGTCTTGTACTGCTGGAAACTTGCCATCATAGACATCAATCAAATAAACTGTATCAAATTCCTTACCTTTACTTGCATGCACTGTAGATAATGTAATATTAGAAGATTCAGGATACACACCATTTCTCATGACATCTCTTAAATATTCAATGCGATTCAAAAATGAAGAAACACTCGTTTCACTTTCTGCAATATACCGCAATGTTTCTAATTTTGTAAGATCTATATTCATATCTTTCGCATATTTCTTATAGCGATCATTGGAAGCAATCCAGATTGCATCTTTCACTTTTGCATAACATAAGCGATTGATCATAGCTTCAAATGCTTCGATATTACTCATCGATACTTTTTCTTTATACTTATCTAAAGCTTCAAAAACAGATATGGCATTTGTTCTACAATCAAGAATAATTTGTTCTTTCACCTGTTTTTTCAAAAACAGATACCCTTTATTTGCAATACGGTCAAAAGCATCTGTATCATATGGATCCAAAGCCAATCTCATGAATGCTAATATATCTCGAATACATGGAACACCAAACACATCTGTTTTTGCTCCAGCCATAAAAAATGGAATATTCTTTCTCAATAATTGATCCACCAATGGAACAGCACTGTCATTTTCACGATATAAGACAGCTGTTTGAGTATTCACATTTTCCAGCACTTTCATCATATATGCATATTGCGGTCTACGATCTTTGACCGTTCTTACTTTAACATCTTGTCCAAATGGACGATCCGCACACATATTCTTTTCAAAACGATCTCTATTTTTAGAGATGAAAGCTTGTGCCTTCAAAACAATTTCAGGTGTTGAACGATAATTCGTTTCCATACGAATCACTTTTGCATTGTCATGATCGTTTTGAAATGACAGTAATGCCTGCGGATATGCAGCACGAAATCCATAGATACTCTGATCTTCATCACCTACCATGAATAAATGATTATTGAAAGAAAGAATCTTGATCATATCATGTTGAATTTTAGAAGTATCTTGTGCTTCATCAACACAGATATATTCATACTTATGTGACCACAAATCTCGATAATACTTTCGATTCTCTAAGATCCATATTGCAAATACCATCTGATCATTGAAATCCATTAAGCCTTGTTCTTTCATTACTTTCTCATACATTTCAAACATTTTAGGAAAAGAATTGTCATCTTCTTCTAATTCTTTGATTTGAGATGCATCAAGTCTCATATTCTTCACATAAGTAATTTCGCTTTGTAGATTCAGAATATCATTTTCACCAGGAAATTCTTTTGTAATACTTTGATATACATTTCTCAAGATTGCTTTTTCTCTTCTTTCATCAATCGTTCTTTTTGGATAATGCACATCAAAACATAATTGTGAATAAATCTGATATGCAAGTGAATTAATTGTTTTGAATGATATGTGATTGGCCAGTACACTTCCAAATTTCAATGAGAAACGTTGTTTCATTTCTGCTGCAGCTTGTGTATTAAATGTAATCGCTAATATTTTTTCAGGATCAATATGTTTTTCAAGAATCATGTATCCTAGTCTTGCAACAAGAACTGTTGTCTTTCCAGAACCAGGCACAGCCAGCAATAAAACATTCTCATCAATCGCCTGTACAGCCTGTGCCTGTTGAGAATTTAAATGAATATCATATTTCTTGCAAAAAGATAAAAAATCATTGTTCATCGAATGTATTATAAATCATTCTCAAAAAAAACAAGCATGCATCATCACATACTTGTCTCACTTAATTAAGTACTTCAATGTATTTTTTACAAGCAGCAAATCTTCATTACTCTGTTTAATCCAGGAAGAAATCAATGCTCCATGGATAATACCAAAGATACTTTGCGCTCTTTCAACTGCTTCTTCTTTTTCATATCCAAACTTCAAGAACTGATCAACATATAACTGCTGCCAGGAAATATAGATTTCTTTACACTTTTCATGAATGGATGGATCAAGATATGCAGATTCAATTCCAATCATTGATAATGTTAAAGATGCAAAATGTTGATTATCTAATAAATGATTTGCTAAACCATTTATCATAGATTCAAAGCATTCCAGTAAGGTATTATGAATAAAATAGTTTTTTTGAATTCCATTAATCATTTTTCCATAGCAAAATTCTAAAACATGATTTAACAAGTCTATTTTTCCATTAGGAAAATAATAGTAAAAACTTCCTTTTGGAACACCACATGAATCTAATAATTCTTTCAACCCAACACCATAATACCCTTTTTCAGCAAATAATGTTGAAGCATTCTGTACAATCTCTTCTTTTTTATCCATACAAGTATTCTACAATAAAAGCTCTCATAAAGAGAGCCTTATATTACTTATTTACTTACACTTAATCCTGCATTATGACCACTTGTAATAGCCCATGAGAATAAAGAACCAGGATAATAGATATCCCCTTCCAAACCACCAACAACTTCTCCAGAAGCATATAATCCTTCTACAGCTTCTTGATTTTTATTTAATACCTGCATATCTGAATTAATATGCAAACCACCAAGTGTTGCATAGTATCTATTACATAATTCAATTGCATATACAGCTCCATCTGTGTTTAATGCAAATTTGCTTGTACGACCAAATGTATCTTCTTTACCAACATTTTTGTTAAATGTATCTACTGTTTCCTCTAATGCAGAAGCATCCATATTTAATTTCTTAGCCAATGCATCAATACTATCTGCTTTTACAAATACTGGATTACTAGAACCATCATTTTCCAGCCATTCCTTTACATCATCTTCTGTATAGATTTTTGAACCTTCCATACCTTTATTAAATGCTGCAAAGCTAGTTTCATCACAAATCAGATACTGTTTCTCATTCTTTGCCTGTGCATTCTTTAAATCATAAGAACTACCTTGTTCATTAGCAAATCTAACACCATCCTGATTCACAAGGAAAGCACCACTTGTATTATATGCACTGCCAACACCTGGATTTGTATACTGTCCAAGACCACTAGGCATGATCATAGAATTAGGCTGAACATTCACAAGATCCATGTTGACTGTATCAGCATCAACAGCTTCAGCCATCTTTAAGCCATCACCATCAGCTCCAGCATGACCAGCATATACAAACGCTTTGTATTCTTCAGGTACCATTTCATCATTGTGACCAAATCCACCACATGAAAGAATAACGCTGCTCGCATGAATTGTATATTCATTCTTATCACTCTCAGCTTTTACACCTGTTACTTTACCATCTTCAACAACAAGTTCTGTTGCTTTTGTATTTGTATAAAATGTACCGCCTTGTTTTTCAAATCCATCTGTTAATGTCTTAACAACAGCACTACCTCTGCCAACAGCACTGAATGTTCTAGCTGGACCTTCAGATGGCTGATACTCAACATTACCACCATCTTCACTCACGAGCCAGTCAACAGCTGCTCCAACTGTATTTACAAAGATATCTAAAGTACCTTCATCATTTTTATGATGACCATTCTCTAACATATCTTCTTTTAATGCTTCTGGTGTATCATTCATGCCTGATTCTTTTTCCATCTTGCTTCCCGTAGCAACTGTACCAGCACCAGCCATTGCACTTGCTCCACCAGCAAATCCAGTCTTTTCTAAAAGAACAACTGATTTACCATTCTGTAAAGCAGTCAAAGCTGCACTTAGCCCAGATGCACCAGCACCAACAACCGCAACATCATATGTTTCTTCAACAGCTTCTTTCTTAGATGCTGATTGATTTTCTTTCATTGAAGCAACATCTGCTCCCGCTTTTGTTAAAGCATCTTGTAAAGCTGCAGTAAAACCTTTGCTAGTTAAAGTTGCTCCAGACTGTACATCTGGTTCACTTGTCTGATCAGCAATTGTTTGATCAACAAGTTTTGGTAATGCTAATTTACCAATTGATTCTGTTTCGTTTTCTTCAACAACATCAATAGATTTAATACTTGTTTCATCAACTGTAACATTCAACTTGATTTCACCATGAAATCCTTCACCAACACCCTCGTATGTGCCAGCTTTCATCCCAGTGCTATTTGAAGAGGATGTGCATCCTGCAATCAAAAACAAAGGAAGAACAATAGATAATAACTTTTTCATATTTCCTCCACTAAGTTACTAGACAACCGTCTAGTAACTATTGTAGACGATTGTCTACTTAAATGGAAGAATATATTTAACATATCAATATGAAAACACACTATTTTTCCATATTTTTTGAAGAGCCAAAAATGATTGCCATTATTCTTAGGCAATCATTTTTATTTATTGAGAATTTTAAGCAACCTTCTTCACTTTCATCTGTAAAAGATATCCTTCAATGTCACGTAGTGTAATATCTTCCAGTTTGCTTGCAGTAGCATTTCCCGCTGCACCACCCCACTGCAGTGCTTCTTCAAAAGAATATCCCTGTGACAGCTTTCCAATAAAGGAAGCAAGCATTGCATCCCCTGCACCTACTTTATTGACAAGTACTGTACGAGGCTGCTCCAGTTTATAAATCCCCTGTGCATTAGATAATACTGCACCATCTTTACCTAAAGAAACAAGGATATTCTCTATTCCAAGTGCATTTGCTTTTCTTAGATATTCTTCAATATTTGATTCATTGATTTCTATATTATCAAACAACAGTTGTAATTCATATAGATTAGGTTTAATCAGATATGGTCTGCACTCTTTTAATTGTTCCATTGTAATCTGTTCCATATCAATTACTACTTTCGCATTTCTTTGATGTACTGTCTGGCTCAATATAGTAACAAAATCTTCTGGAAATCCATGCATCATAGAACCAGAGATAATCACAATATCATCTGCATTGATCTTTGCAATTTCATCTAATAGAAGCTGAACAGTACATTCATTTACGACTGGTCCACTGCCATTAATACATAATGCCTTCTTCCCATAGTTTGCTTTCATATTGATACGATTCATTCCATCGACTGGAATTAGAATCATTTCAATATTTGGATCTTTCGAAAAAGAATTCTGAATGTACTGACCAGTAAATCCTCCAAGTACTGCAATTGCCTTAGATGGAATGCTCAGTACGCTTAGAATCTTAGAAACATTCAATCCCTTTCCACCTGCCTTATAGATTTCATGACTTCCTCGATTCACTTCATCAACCAGCAATGTTTCATTTAATGTAATGAAGTAGTCGATTGCAGGATTTAATGTAATTGTATAGATCATATAAAATTCTTCTTTCTTTTATTCATTATACGATGATTTTTGATACATAAACAAAAGAAGGTTATCACGCTGTGATTACCTTCTAATACATTTCTTAGATTAATTTTTGAAGCTTTGTAAGAAACATCTGTTCTTCACTGGATGCATTACACAATCTTTGCTGGATTTCATCTTTCACAGAAGAATCCTTTGTCACAAAGACTTTGTATACAAGTGTAGCCATATCTTTTAGCTGATCATTCTTTTTCAATGACATGATATTAGAATATGCTCTTTTACATAATTCCTTATCTTTCTTTTCCACCGCAAACATCATGATATTAGAATATACCGCAGAACACTGTACATCAGATAATCCCATGGCATCAAACTTTAATAAAATATGATCCAATGTTTTTCTATCATCTTGAAGAATAGAAGCATTCATTCTCAGATAATTTGCATTATATTCTTGAATATAACCATGCTCTTCAGCATCTTTCAATTGTTTCTCAAAGGAAGCAAACTCCTTATGATTCAATAATTCAACAAGCTGATTCTGTACTTGTTTCGCATACCCTTTTCTTTTCGCATCCGCGTATAGAAAGGAAGCAAAAAATATAATCAACGCAATTGTTACTATTTTCATACGATTTTTAAATGATCATTGCCAGCATCTCATCAATGGATGGCATATCAACAATTGTTTTCGCATAATGTGATACTAATACTTTTCCATTTCCATCTACATAGAAGAAAGCTGGAAGCTGCTGTTCATTTCCTTCATAAACACCATGCACAAAACCACATGCCTTTGCTTTATCACTCTTTGTCTTTAATGCATCCATGTCTTCACCAACAAGTTCTTCCATGCTATTAGCTGATGAAATGTCTAATGACCGGTATACATGCATATCAGAATCACAAATCAATGGGAATGGTAATGTCTGTCCATCTAAATCATGCTTCACATTTTCACTCGTAGACTGCATGACTACACAAACATTCACACCCTTCTCTTTAAATTCATTGATTCTCTGTGTCAACAGATGCACATCATATCTACAAACAGTACATCCAATATAGCGCAATACCACAAACATCATTGGTTTATGATTCATTAGCTCAGCAATACTTGTGTTTCCTGCAAAAGCTTCTGTTACCTGAAAATCTGGAAATGTGTCTCCTGTTTTTAATCTAGTCATTTTTCTTCACCTTCTTCATATACATAACTATTCATGTATCTATGGAAATTGCGATCTGAAGGGTCATTCAGATTCATTCCACGCTGTTTCATCATACATTCAGCAAATACCTGTAAAACAGCTAAATATTCGAAAGATACATATGAATTGCTGTCTTTAAATGAATATTTGAAAGAAAGTATATCTGCTTCACTTCCTGTAATCAACAAACAACAAGCATTTTTATGTTCTTTTAAGTATTTCAGTAAACGTATCATTCTATCAAGATGACGTGATTGATTGCCTAATGCAATGACAAGTGTCTTATCATCAATAGCATGATAAATTCCATGCATGAATTCTTCCAGTTCATAATATCTCACACAGCACTTCACAGTCTCAAGAATCTTCAAAGCACCTTCTAGTGCTGATGGAACACATTGATCACATCCAATCACAATAATATTGTCATATTGATCAAATGGAATTTCTGATGTTAGATACCACTCCTGTGCTTTATTGACAATGTTTGTAAAATCATCAAATACATCTAAGATTTCAGAAATCATACGAACATATTCCGTATAGGATATCACGTTTGTAAATTTTAATAACTGTGCAAATAACAAGATCACTTCAACCGTCGAACAATAATATCCTTTTGTTTTTGGTCCAATTGCTTCTTCAATATCCATTTTCAAACAGGCATCTGCATGTTTAACAATTGGTGAAGGATTTTCTGCCGTAACAACAATTGTAAGACACCCATGATTTCTTGCCTTATCTAAAGCCTGAATCGTTGAATTAGATTGTCCAGCCTGTGAAAAACCAATGACCAAAGAATTTTCTTCAATGACTTTCACGTTATCTACAAATTCCATTGCACAATATGCATACACTGGAATATGAAGCATTGTTTCCAATGGATCAATGCAAGTTAAAGCTGCAGAGTAACTTGTTCCAGAACCAACAACATAAATATGATCGATCTTACGATTGATTAGATACTCCAATACTTCACTTATATTGGATGTATCAGATATCATTTTACGAATTGCCTGTGGCGTTTCTAAAACATAATTCACCATTGTTTTCATACTAAGATTCCTCAATCATTTTTTGAACATCATACAAACTATTTACAATTTTATAAGCATTTTCTCTATCTATATCCTTAGGAGGATTGATAGAAGGTATCATGATTACTTTCGCATTTGCTTCATATGCAGACTGTACACCATATCCTGTATCTTCCAATACCAGGACATCTTCTGGATCACAATGAACTTCTTCTAATACTTTCAAATAAATTTCAGGGGAAGGCTTTCTTTTTGATACCTCATCTCCACAGAGAATATATTCAAATCGATCAATGATTCCCATTTTCGTTAAACGTTTCATTGTAGCTTCACGATTTGTCGTTGTAGCTACGGCTTTTCGAATATGCAGTTTTTCAAGTGTATCTAACAGTTCCAATACACCAGGCATCAATTCAATGTTTTCATCCAGGTACTTTGTTCCTAGTTTTCTAGCTGCATCTAGCAGTTCTTCTCTATTTTCAATATCTCCAAGATTTTCATCCAGTACTTTCGTTACATCACTTCCAGAAATTCCTACAACTTTATGGAAGACAGCTGAAAATTGAGGTACATGATACTTTTCCGCAATATCTGCCCACGCTTTTTCCCATAGAAATTCTGTGTTTAATAACGTTCCATCAACATCAAAGATAACCATTTTTAATTCATTCATCATTTTCTCTCCTCTTATTTACATGCATTTACTTGTCCTTCACATTGAAAGGGAAAGTGTGGCTGATCTAAGTATCGCAATACTTTTTTAGAAATAATCACACCAGCAGATAATAGATATCTCACCCATTGATCTGCATTGACAATCATCCAGATCCAGAAAATATCTAAATGGAATACAGAACTCACGACATAGCATCCAAATACACGCACACCCCAGATTCCAACCATATCAATAATTGTCGGTAGTGTACTGAAACCTACAGATCGTATATATCCATATTCAATTTTCGATTTCATTTGTGGGAATTGTGATGCAATCATAGATAATAGATACACATGTGCAATATCAATCAATTCCATCTTATCTGTCAATAAATGTAAGACATTCTTAGAAAATAGAAGTAAGAACAACATGTTAATTCCACAGATGATATAACAATAATAATTCAATCGCTTATAGGAAGTCTTAAACATATCTGCATCCTTTGCACCAATGGCTAATGAGGATAAAGACATCGCAGCAGTCAAGAAACCAGAACTCATCATGTCGCAGAACCCTTCTGCCTGCAGTCCAATTTGATACGCTGCATAGAACTGTTGACCATAGCTCAAGATATATGTAGACAGGAATACAGCCGCAAAGTTCCAGAAAGAATTTCCAATCGCTGTTGGAACACCAAATCGAATCAATTCTTTGATTATTCCCATATCTAAATTGAATTTAGATAATTCATGTGAACGATAAACACTGTTTCGATTGAATAATAGATAAACTCCAACAAGCAGCATTACAATAATACGAAGGTTGTTTGTAATTGCGGCACCATGTAATCCCATACCTTGGATTGGACCAATCCCAAGAATTAACACATGTCCCAATACCATACTGACAAGGTTTCCAATCGTTGCGATATACAATGGCGTTTTTGTATTGCCATCAGCTTGAAACATGGAAGAATTCAAATGAATAATTGCCAGGAAAGGATAGGTCAATACATGAATTCGCAAGAAAGATGCACCATATGTCAATAACGTTGAATCTGAACTCATTGTTGATAATAGTGGTTGAGGAAATACCCAGATCAAAACGGCAGCAACAAGAGCAATTGGAAATGCGATAAACAAAGCCTGAAAATAATAATTGAGACCCTCTTTTCTTTTTCCAGCACCAAAAGCTCTAGCAAAAATCACCATTGTACCAATCGCAAATCCTTTTAATATCGAGAAATATATTCCATAGACACGTGTAGAAATTCCATACGCACTGATTTCCGTTACACTGAGTCTACCAATATATCCTGTTAATATCATGTCAGAAAGAATCAGGAAAGCATTTTCAAGAATTGCGGGTACTAATATACGTAATATTTTTTGATCCAGTTTTTTTGTATCCCTCATTTGTACTTACCTCCATTTTTTAAAAATACAGCCTGCATAAGGAGAGTAAGCAGGCTGTGCTACTAAGATGTATGTGAATTAATAATTATATTTCCACATGTATTTACGCCAGCTTAGTGGGTGCTGACGACGATCAGCAAGAAGATGGTTATAAACACCTAGAATCTCACTGTAGAAGCTGTGATCATAGTATCCAGATACTTCACCAAGTTCTTTCATACCATAATCGAAACCATCAATCACTGTTGTATGTTCAGAGAACTTACCTAAGAATGCAAGTGTTCTTTCATCTACAGCTCTTGTAGCACCTGTAGATTTGAGGAGCAAGAATGCTGTGTCTGGTTCTGTAATTTCGAATGGTCCATTGAAGAATTCATCAGAATGGATTGCGGAAGAGTTGATCCACTGCATTTCCATGAAGATGCAGATTGTCTGCTGATGTGCTGCAGCCCAAGCTGTACCTGAACCAATTGTGTAAATGATTTCGTTCTTCGCATAGTTGATAGAGAACTTAATTGCATCTGGTACAACTGCCTTTTGTGCTTCTGGAACGATTGTGTTCATCTTTTCCATAGCAGCTACCATTTCTTCATACTTCTTGTCATTATGTTCAACAGCATTAACAAGTTCATAAGCAATCTTTAATGCATAAGCACCCTTAGATTCTTCATAGAGAGCTCCATCAGCACCTGTGTCCTTGAACTGAATGATATAGTCACAGATTTCTTCAAGTGGAGTACCTGTTTCAAGCTGTAAGCCTACAACTGTTGCACCAACTTCCTTAGCTTTTTTTGCAGCTGCAACTGTCTGACGTGTATCACCTCTACGGGATGCACAAACGACGAGTGAGTTTTCACCTACATTTGTTGGAGTGTCATTGGCAAATTCATTTGCATTTTCATAAACAGTTGTGAGTTTCTTTGATTCATGTGTTACATAGTAATGTGGAGCAAAGAAGCAAGCGAGTGATCCACCACATCCTGTAAAGCTGATATTATTGATTTCCTTCTTAGATGTGATTTCATTGATCATTGATTTTACGTCGTACATAATTTTTTCCCTTTTTTGACCTTTCTTTCTGTATGAATCAAGCAATTAGACTGCTAAGATTCCAAAATAATTTAGAATGATACCTGCTACGAAGCAGCCGATGATAACTACCATTGGTTTCACTTTTCCTGATTTGATAATGCCATACATGATCCATGTCATAATTAATGGAAGCATTTTTGGTAAGATACCATCTAATACATTCTGTAATACGAATGCTTCACCAAATGCGATTGGAGTTGTCAAGTTAGCAAGTGAAGCAGACATACCACCGATAACGAATAGACCTGCGATAGAACAAACGAACATTACTTTTTCCATAAGATTGGATTGAGACAACTGTCTAACAAATTCCTGTCCCTTTGTATATCCAAGTTTTCCTAAGAACCATGTAATAGATACAGATGTTGATACAGAGATCAATGCTGCTAAGATTGGTCCTAAGATACTGCCTTGCTGAGCAAGTGAGATACCAATAGACATTGCGATGATACGAATTGTTCCCTGGAATAAGGAGTCACCAATTCCTGATAGAGGACCCATCAATGCAACTTTAACTGCGTTGATTGCTGCTGGATCAAATGTATCTGGATTTTCTGCATATTCTTCTTCCATAGCCTGTGCAATACCTAATGTCAATGCACCACACTGTGGAGTGATATTGAAGAATTCCAAGTGTCTACGATATGCTTCTTTCTTCTTTTCAATTTCATCTTCTTCTGGATAGAGACGGTCAATACAGTGAGACATACCATACATGAATGCTGTATTCATCTGTCTTTCATAGTTCCAGTTTGTCTGCATGCACCATGCGCCCCAGAAGATTTCCTTTAGCTTTTTATTTAAAGGATAATTTTTCTGTGTTTCTAAACCTTTTTGAGACATAATCATTTACTCCTTTAATTATCTAGATCTTCTAGATCATCTAATGTGCTGTCAACAGATTGTGGCGCTGCGTTTGCTCCACTGCCTGTATACTTGACTGTATATAGAACAACTGCGATAACAATACCGATCAAGGCTATAGCAGTTAAGCCAAGTCCTGAATATGCTGCTAATAAGAATCCAGCGAAGAAATATACGACTGTATTTCTATTCACCATTGTGGATAACAACATTGCAAATCCGTAGAAGGCAATGATATTTGCACCTAGTGAGATACCCTTTGTCAGCCATGTTGGAACGGAAGAAGCAATGGACTGTACTACATCAGCACCGAAGTAAACGGATAAGAATACTGGAATGATTGTAAATAGGACATAGAGTACAGGACCATATACAATGTCAACTCTCTTTGCTTTTGCGAAGTCTCCTTTATCAACTGCTTCATCACACATGTGTGTAAAACGAATACGGATGACAGAAGAAATTGTTCCTAATAATGTGGATAATAGAGTCATAGGAACTGCTACTGTAAGAGCTGTTTCAATATCCGCACCAGTCATGATGCAGATTGCACATCCTACCAAGGAACCCATGTTCATATCGATACCAGAAGCACCGATAGACATCATACCTAATGTAGCCAATTCCATTTGTGCACCAACTGCTAAGCCGACTGGTAAATTACCAAGTAATAAACCACAGATGGTACATGTCATAAGAGGTCTTTCGAAGTTCAATCTTCCCAGCATACGGGAGTCAAGAATCATCAGAACCGAAATAAGTGTCACTATCAATGTTTGTACAATACGCATAATTATTAATTAACCCCCTTTCGATAGTGAATGGTTGTGATCATAGTTTTAGAGGATCACGTTTTGTTGTTGGTAACTGCTGCATGAACAGTTCACAACCTGTTGCCTGGATCTTTCTAAGGTCTTCTTCTTCATCTGGAGCGAGGTAAACAACATCTCCATATTTTTTAGAACCTTCTTTTTTAGCAATTCCACCAAGATTTAATTCTTTGAATTTTGGATGACCAGTGATATATCCTGCTGCATCTTTACAATTTCCGAAAATTATGAATACATTATCGTTCAGTGAGTCAATTTTATCGGCTCGTTCAAGTGCTTTGCTGACAGAGAATATGTTGAGTTTACATCCTGCTGGCTTTGCCATGTTTAACGTCATCTTCTGGAAGTCGTCATTTGCTACCTTATCGTCAATGACAATGATTCTTGTTGCTGATAAGAAGTGTGTCCAGGTAAATGCTACCTGTCCATGTACCAGACGATGATCGATCCGTAATGCTTTAATCATTCTTACACCTCCTTTTCTTTACAGATCTTCTTCAATCCCTTCAATGTTTACTAATGCTGTATTGCAATAGACTGCTTTGAAGTCATTTGAATTTAGTTTTGTTTCGATTTCATCTTGATTTGGATTTGTCAGAATGAAATCAATCAGAACGCCAAGCGTTGTATTTGTGATGAGATGAAACTGATGATTTTTTAATGCATTCACAAATCCGTTATTGACGGAACCGCCATATAAATCTGTAAATACATATAATTCTTGTGTTTCTTCATCATATGCATCCATGATTGTTTGAATCGTTTTTTCCAGATTGAAATCTGGTGTTGTGTAGCAGCAGTATGTTTCTACCCCTTCATCTGTAGCGATGATTTTTAATGCTGATCGAAAACCTTCTGCTAATGTGCCATGTGTTGCGATGACTATCTTTCTCTCTTTCATTTTGTTTCTCCCTCATGTTCGAAAAACGAATATATGTATTTCATTTCTGAATCTGGTATAACGATGCTGTAATGTGATTCAATGTTTTTGAATGATGCATGAATATCTTGAATAAAATCCTGATGATTCTTTATGAATTCATCCGTCGCATTGTCATTTTGAAGTACTGATGTTTTTGTAACCAGTCTTTCAATGAGAATGCATACATGGATATAGATTGCAACTAATGTCCTGCCTTCAAGATTTACTTTTCTTCTTGCCTGCAATGTATCAATTGCTGCAGTTGTTGCATCCAGTAATGGTTTTGGATTCAAGATAGTCAGATAATTCAATATATTCATTAATGTAAAGTTTCTTCTGACATTGATAATCAACTGCTTCAAGTTATCTTCATTGAGGTATCCACTCAGCTTTGTGGAAACAAGATCCAGGTTTGTAGTGGTGATAATATCTTGCAGAGGAATGAAAGGAATTCCGTTCACCCCTGGATCTTCAGTTCCACTCACGAATAGCACGTTGTATATTTCCTGTATCTTTTGAACTTCTTGTTTTGCTTCTGTAAAAGAAATGATTTGAAGCGATACAGGAATCTCAATTGGAAGGGAATCATAGAACAGATTTGACATTCTCTGTGCTGTCTGGATTCCGCTTTCACTTGTGAATAAGATTGCGTCTTTCTTCCTGGATTTCAGAATCTTGTATTCAACCTTGTAATCTTCTTCTGCGTTATCAAAAAATTTTTCGATTGGGATTGCATTTTTGATTTTGTAGCCAATATCCAATGCCATCTTTGTGGTGACATTATTTATGACTGCTAAGTTTCTATTTTTTGCAAATTCATCATCAGCAATTTTTTCCAGGGATCCCATATCTACCATGATGCAGATATCAGCATGTTGATTAATTCTTGAAAGCTTGTCACGAAGCTTCATCTTGATTTCTTCAACAGTTGTCATGATTGGCATATCAATGGAATCAAATACATAAGAACCAATCATTGTATTTACTGCACTTGCAATGGAAGAAGCTGTTGAATATCCATGACAGATTACAATTCCAAACGTTTTGTTTTTATTGAAATCTGCGTTATAAGAAGAAATAGTTAGATTCATAATAATTTTCAAGATTTCAGGAATCTCTTCTTCAAGATTCATCATGAGCAGCTGTGAAAATTCATCACTCACCATTGTTTCACTGACATAAATGCGTCTCATCTTTTGAATTGTTTTGATCAATGCATTAGCATATTCGTCTTCCCATTTAGAAATCTGAAGGCTGTTTTCTTTGTATACAACAAGTAATTTTGCAATTAAGAATGAGAAACTTCCTGGAATATTAATGAAGTACTTTTGTGCGACACGATTTACAATCAATGAAATTGCGGCTTCTGTTCCACGCAATGTACGATCATTACCAACACTTCTTAATAGCTTTTCAGCCATCTGTTCATAGACTTTGTTATAGGCATCCATTGTTTCCGCAACAGATTTCTTTTCACTTGCTTCTAATACATTTGTGAAATATGTAAGATACTCATTGATTTCTGTACTTACTTGATAAGAATGACAATCAATATATCGAACATCTTCTGTTGTGATTTCAATGTTTTCTAATACTTCTTCTGGCAAGTCATATGTATGAACGATGATTTCATCATCATTTCTGCTCATTGCCTGTGCACAGATTAATTTGATCATTTTAGATAACTGATCAATATTGTTCTCATATTTACGATTGCTTAGAGCTCGTAATACGTTGGAACAGATCTGAATGTTTTTCCAAGCAGATCAGATTCTCTGGCGAACAATGCAATGACAATTCCCTCTTTTTCTTCTTTTGGCTTTTCATCGAAGTCTTTCATATGAATTGCGACTGGAATATACTTTGCAAGTTCTGCAGGCAAGAAATCATCCGGTCTAGTACAAGCCAGAAAGATAAAGTGGACATTTTTGTTTATACCTTTTTCAAAGAACTGCAATAAATATGAACTAATTTCATCTGTCATTTTTTCAAAATGAGATAGGATCAATACAATCGATTCGTTTTGTTTTTCATTGATATACGACTGTATCTTTTCAACAAGGAATGGATCAGGATTGGAAAGATCACGATGAACGATCTTTGCACCTTTTTGAAGAATTCCCTTTTTCACTTGAGAGTTTTTACAAACCAATTCCGCAAGTGTCTGCTTTCCACAACCTTCATTTCCGTAAATGATGAACGAAAGACCATCTGGAGGATAATTGAATACTTCATTGCATTTCTTGATTGTTCTTTTTAATGAACCATCATGTCCAACCATTGAAGTAAAAACATCAGAGATATTTCCGCATCTCTTTAGATACTCAATCATTTCTTCCATATCCAGGAATTCCTGATTACGTATTGAAACATGGAATTTCTTTTCCAGTGCAACGCCATCAAAGAAGTAGACTGGTCTGCTTTTGACCTTGTAAATTTCATCTTCTTCACATAACTCATTGAGATATTGAGAAGTGATGCTTCTTGAGATATGTAATGCATCCGCAATCGATACGGTTGTAAACATATCAGTATGTACCAGATCAAATTTGTTTGTTTTGTCAGTAATATATTCACTGATCATTTCCTTTGTTGTCTTGTTCATATCTTTTACGCTTTCTATTCTACGTTTGAGAATCCTTAAAATTTTTTTGTACCGCATTTCCAACAAAAACCATAATTTTTCGTTAGAAATTAGACAGATTTACTAACTTTCGACACTAATCTTGTTTGAAAACGCTTTATATCGTTTCTTTTGTCAACACTTTTTACATCTGTCGACAATATTATGTATATACATTTATCATTTGTATATACATTTTAGGCATTGTGGAACAATGTTTCATTACTATACCTTCTAAAGTGCTAGGCAAATCGATATAATTGATATATGAAAACAGTCCAGAAATACGAAGAAATTGAACAATATATCTTAAATTTAATTGCGGAACAGAACTTAAAACCCGGAAATAAAATTCCAACAGAAATTGAATTATGTAGACAGAGTGGATATTCTAGAATGACAATCAATAAAGCTTTGAATCATTTAGCTGATGCAGGACACATTGTTCGAACACGTGGAAAAGGAAGCTTTGTTGCTTCCCCTTCTGTACATAAACAGATTTCACAATTCAGAAGTTTTACAGATGATATGAGAAGCATTGGATTAAAAGCAGGATCAAAGCTTTTATCATATTCTGTCATTCAAGCAAAACAAAACCCGATCATTCAACAAAAGCTGCAATTAGAAGATGATGATCTGGTTCATGATTTTGTTCGATTACGAACAGGAAATGACACACCGATTGCATTAAGCCATACATGGATCAGTGAGAAGCTAATTCCTGTTATTCCACCTGCACAATTGGAGCATTCATTGATAACATACTTAGTAGAACAATATTCCATAAAACCAGAACATGGTGAATTTGAATTTTCTGCTAAAATCCCTACTTCAGAACAAAAAAAGCTTCTGCAGTTAAACAATCAGGAAGCTCTTCTTTTAAGTGCACATACAACATATGGTAATTTTCATGGAGAAATTCTCCCGTATGAATATGTTGAAACATCTTATAACAGTGATTTATATACATATACATTAAGCATCAAGGTGTAATATCCTTGATGTTTTTTTATATTTCACTTCTTTTTTATACATACATCTAGATATCTGTCTGTCATATAGTTAAGTCGTAAGTTAGTCGTATGCTAGTCGTAAGTCGGGAGGTCATATGTCAATTCCAATTACAATCAACAAATTGTTAAATGACAATATCGTAGAATGGCACGGATTGAATTTAAAGAAGGATGTGCCTCGTTCTCCAAATTCCGTTATAACAAAAATCAAAAAACATAAATGAAAAGCAACCCAACAGAGTTGCTTTTATTTCATATTAGATCTTTCCTTCTCTTTTTAATATTTCTCTTCTTTGAGAAAATAATTCATCAAGATACCTACAACATTCAATAGCTCTACTGAAGCGATTCGTATGCTCTTTATGATAATAAAACGGTGGCTGCGTCATACAATTCATAACAATTCTAAGTTTAACGGCATTAACTGCTTTCATTCACTTTCCTCCTGTAAACAAAGCATCTAGTTGTCCTGATCCTTGCATTTATAGATGATGGTTTTTGATCTTCGAAACGTCTAGATATAAGCATATTTTACTGTATTTTCAGTTATTTGCAATAGTAAAAAGCAGCATAAATAAGCCATTATTTAACATTCATAAAAAGCAAAGAAATAACCCAGACAAGCTATTTCTTTCTATATTTTTCAAATGCTTCTTTTGCATCTAAATGAACATCTTTGATAAACGCAATGCTCCAGATAACATATGCTGCAATTGCCATATAGGATGAAATCAGTATTGAAAGAATCATTCCTATAAGCATGATACAAGTCCAGATAAAAAATTGATTTCTTGTATCTTTTGCGATTGCTGCAGAGTCATACATATCTCTTTGTTTTTTCGATAATGTATTGAATCCAGATACAAGCATTGCACCTTTTTCTTTCAAAAGACTCAATATGATTACCAGGATTCCAAAGATACAGGCAAGAATCCCACACGCCCACGCCCCAGTATTCATACAAATATCTCCTCCTTTATTCTATTTAGAACAATATCAATAACAAATATCAATTATTTTACAATTCGTTCTTTATTCATATTACATAAAATAGCGCAAATATCACTTAAAATGAAGCAGATGTTAAATACTTTACACATTTTTTACAATTCAATTGTATAGTATTTTACATAGTACAAATACGATATTTGTGAAGGAAGGTATCAATATGACAATGATCTATTGTGTAGAAGATGATAAAAGTATCCGTGAGATTGAAATGTATACTTTACAATCCACAGGATTTGAAACAAAAGGATTTGAAGATGGATATTCTTTCTTTGAAGAACTCAAAGAAGAAAAACCAGACCTCATTTTATTAGATGTCATGCTGCCAGATGAAGATGGTATTTCCATTCTGACAAAGCTGAAGAAAAATCCAGATACAAGTAACATCCCTGTCATTATTGCTTCTGCAAAAGGTGAAGAGTATGACAAAATCAAAGGTCTGGATACAGGAGCAGATGATTACCTTGCAAAACCATTTGGCATGATGGAAATGATTTCCCGTATTAAAGCAGTATTAAGAAGAAGCATACATGCTATTTCAAATAACTTAACATCAGGAAACATTGAAATGGATCTCGATTCTCATATTGTAAAAATCAATGGAGAACAGATTGAACTCACACTCAAAGAATATGAACTGCTCAAACTATTCATTTCTCATCCAGGTATCGTATTTTCAAGAGAAGCTCTTCTGAATAAAATCTGGGAAGTTGAATATTATGGAGAAACAAGAACTGTAGATGTTCATATCCGTACATTACGCTCAAAATTAAAAGAAGAAGGTAACCGTATTACAACAGTTCGTGGCGTTGGTTACCGTTATGAGGCAATGGTATGAAAAAGAAACTGTTTAAAAACATATTGTTAAGTATGGTCATAACATTAACAGTATGTATGTCATTAATGATTCTCGTATTAAATAAAAATTTCGTAAAAATTGAAATTAGCCAGCTCGCAAAAGAAGCAACACTTGCCAGCAGTGGTGTAGAAAATGATGGTGAAAGCTATCTAGAAAGTATCAATGATCCAGATTATCGAATTACATGGTTAGACAGTGCAGGAAATGTTCTCTATGATACACAAGTCAATTCCGCTACAATGGAAAACCATTCTTCCCGTGAAGAATTCAAAAAAGCAATGAGTGAAGGAGAAGGTTCTTCGATTCGCTATAGCTCTACAATGCTGCAACAGAATATCTATTACGCTGTAAAGCTAAGTGATAATACAGTATTAAGAGTCGCAGAAACATATGATTCTGTCTTATTCTTAACACTTCGTTTATTAACACCTATTTTATGGATCTACATTCTCGCAATTGCGATTTCTGGATTTTTGGCAAATTATCTTGCGAAAAGAATTTCCAAGCCAATCAATGAAATTGATTTGGATCATCCATTATCTAAACCAAGCTATGAAGAAATTCAGCCATTGTTAACACGTGTAGATTCACAAAATAAACAGATTGAAAAACAGATTGATGATCTGCATCAAAAGAAAAAAGAATTCAACTCTGTCACAGATAATATTTCTGAAGGATTAATTCTCTTAAACAAAGAAACTGAAGTCGTATCCATCAATAACGCTGCTCGCCAGCTCTTCCAGACAGAAGATCAAAGCGCAATCATAGCGACAGAAGAAATCAAAGATTTGATTGAAAAAGCAAAGCAAGGAAAAGAAGCAGAAACAATTCTTAGAAAAGATGAAGCAATTATCCGTGTCATAGCCAATCCAATCTATTCCCATTCTGTATTTACCGGTATCTCTATTCTTGCATTTGATGTCACAAATACATACGAAGCAGAACGCACAAGAAAAGAATTCACTGCGAACGTATCACATGAATTAAAGACACCTCTACAGACAATCATGGGAAGTGCAGAACTATTACAGAACCATCTTGTCAAACAAGATGACATCCCTTCTTTCTATGAGAAAATCCATCAGGAATCTAGCAGAATGCTCACTTTAATTGATGATATTATTCGCTTATCACAATTAGATGAATCATCACAGGTAGAAGAAAATATATTACGTATCAATGATTCCGCAAAGGAAGCAATCAATTCTTTAAAAGAAAGTGCAAAAAAGAAAAACATTCAGATTCATACAAATCTGAATGAAGCATTCATTAAAGCAAATTCTAGATTGATCTATGAAATCATCTACAACCTGATTGATAATGCAATCCGTTATTCAAACAATGATTCTTCCATTGAAGTATCTACATATACTGATATACACCATGCTTATTTAAAAGTGAAAGATCACGGCATTGGTATTCCACTCGAAGATCAAAGCAGAATCTTTGAAAGATTCTACCGTGTAGATAAATCACACTCTCGTGCAACTGGTGGTACAGGTTTAGGACTATCTATTGTAAAACACGCTGTGAAGCTATCACATGGAACAATTGCATTAGAAAGTGAATTAAATAAAGGAAGTACGTTTACAGCCACATTTCCAAAAGCCTAGCAATAGGCTTTTTTCATTCCTCCCATAAACCATTGCTTCCATAATATTCATATCTGCTTTTTGCATCTTCATATGCACGATAAATCGCATCCAGATCATCAAAAGATACAGTAAATGCGTTTCCAAGCAGTTCATATTGTCCATGATGAATCACAACACCACCATCTTTACCAAATGCAAAAACTGCTCTACCCTTCTCTTCAATATTGCGAATCAGACGTCTTAAATGCTGCACATCTTCAACATAATCACTCATTAAAGCAAAGTCACCTAGTAATCCAAGACCATCTATTTCTTCCTCTTCCCATTCATATGGACTCTCAAAATGTTCCAGTAATACGTGACTTGCCGCATGATTACAGATCATTACACCATCAAACTGCACCAGTAAACGACCAATCCCGGCATCTACAATATTCTGCATCATGCTTTCCGACTGACTCGCATAAAGATATAAAACATCTGCATCATTTAACAATGTTTCTAATGCAGTACTGGAATCTTTAAACAGATGAAAGAATGTAATATTCTTTTCTTTGATTCCATAGTTTTTAAAAGGTGCAACGATCTTTTCATAGATCTTGCCTCCCCTTTTGAAATAGTAATCCCATTCTTCTTCATCACTGCTATATTCATCAGAATGCATGAATGGAACAACAACAACTTTAGAATCCTTTGTAAAATATTCATTTAAAGATGGATATGCCCAATTGGCATCAAAATTTGTATCATTTACTAAAATATTAACCATAGAAGTTATTATAGTCATTTTCTTTTCAAAAGAAAGTCCATATAATTGATTTACTGAGGTATGTCAAATGGTAAAAAGATATCATGTTATTGTAGAAGGAAGAGTACAAGGCGTTGGTTTTCGAAGCTTCTGCATATTACAGGCACAACAAAGAGGATTAACTGGCAGTGTCAGAAACATGTCAAATGGAATGGTTGAAATCTTTGTTCAGGGTGATGAGGAACAGGTAGATTCCTTTCTCAAAAAAGTGAAAGAAGGAGATCGTTTTATTCTTGTGGAAGATATGTCAATCAAAGAATGTCCTGTTGAAGAAAAAGAGAAAAGATTCTCATATGGGTGGTAAAAATCTTGTGTAAAACAAGATTTTTTGTTTTTTTCAGGGAATTGAATCAATTTTTGTGAATAAATATATTGAAAAGGAAAGAAAAACAATATAATTGTATTGTTTTTAGTGTGTATAATGTGTATTATATGCATGAAGAAAGGAAAATGAAATTCAAAAAATTAGAAAAGATATTATTAAAAGATGGATGGTTTTTAATGAAAATTCGAGCAAGAAATCCTGCTGATTCATCTGTGGGATGAATTGCTGATAAATTCAATATTTTCGCATAAATAAGCAATTTTCTGCAC
>ERZ1034897.244-NODE-244-length-30154-cov-15.333765_pt1 | contig 30154 bp, 28 predicted proteins | sample MGYA00520629_ERZ1034897 | MGnify/ENA primary metagenome ERZ1034897 (study PRJEB33766, sample SAMN09781789) | gut metagenome | biome: gut microbiome | host: Homo sapiens | place: Madagascar | study: EMG produced TPA metagenomics assembly of the PRJNA485056 data...
AACTTGTCCAAAATGCCGGAACTCGCAACATCAAACAGATTGCGCGCAGTTGCAGTCTGGACATCAGTGAAACATCCCGCATTAAAGATATGTTGGGTTTACTTTCGCTCTATTTTGATAAGCCACTGATCCTTATCAATCGCCAGCTGGACAAACAGACAAAGCAGATGGTGTGCGGCTATGCGCTGGGGCATTATCTGGAGCATCAGCTGCTTATGGACCTGCATACCTTAAACAAGTTTCTGACCATTAAGGATAGGCACATTCTTCTTTACGAGCATAACGCTTTCACATCCCACCTGATGCTGGACAGTGATGAGGTCTATCAAATGACGAAGCGCGGGCTGGATGCTGCTCAAATTGCCGCTGCTAAGGGAATCCACCTCAATCTGGTGCTGGTAAAACTGCTGGAACTGCATCATCTGGGGTACGATCTGCGTCACTACCACGCCCAACACCATGCGTTTATCAAACAGTTCAACCTTCCGGTACATTTTCAGTTTGATGTTGCCGCTGGATAAACTTATGTTCTTATAACCCTAAAACCCGTAATGAACGGCGCGTTATGCCTGTCCATCACGGGTTTTTCGTGTTATTTCAGTTTTGCGAGGATTTCATCGGCACTCATGCCTTCGGCCAGCAGCTTTTTCAGAACGGACTCTGCTTCTGTCTTTTTTGCTTCTTCTGCAGCTTTGGCATCTGCCGTTGCCTTCTTCGCTTCCAGCATTGCCACTTCTTTTTCGGCCTTCTTCAGAGCAGTCTTCTTCACTTTCAGGTCAGCCTTCAAAGTGTCAATGTTGGCGGTGATGGATGCGATCTCAGTATTCAGAGATGCAACAGTTTCCTGCTTCTCTGCAATCTGGGTTGCAAAATCAGTGGTCATAGCTTTGGGCCTATTCTTGCTTCCTTTAGTTCTGGGCATAGGATACAAACCTCTTTCCAATTATAATAACTAAAGTATATCACTCTGCGAGTCTATGAGCAATATCTATCATAGCATCAAATTGGCATTTTCCTTAACCTTATTCAGTACCATATCCGATAAAGCACCTTGGCTATTCAGATGGATTGCCAAAATAATATACTCTGTCAAAAACATATCTGTATACATTTTAAATGTATCTTTATTTGCGTTGATGCTGTTCATTCGAGCTGCAACATTTCCATGGAAATTATTGCAACGAGAAGCATAGAGAATGCCAAAAAGAACGAACGAAAGCCTTTCTTCATCTGTGAATTTATATTTTTTCTTTGTCCTCTGCACATCACAGAAAGTAATCTCAACTTCTTTTCCTAGCATGAGTGCTCTTAATTCCATTCCAAAACTGTGTGTTATGTCTCGGCTCTTTCTTTTATTTGCATTGGCAATTCCGAGATTCACTACATTACCGATAAGTGTCGGATTGGAAATCTGACAGTATGACTTTCCATAAGCATTATCCAAAATATCCGATAGCGATGAAATTTTTCGTTTTAACGATTTATATGAAGTAGCCCTATACTTTTCTGCTATTCCTTTCTTTTCCATCGCATACCCTTTAAGCATATATGATGCAACATAATGAAATGTTTTATCTGGCATCTTTTTCAGGAAAGGCTCTAATACTGTTTTATATTTGTTGTTCCAGTCACCTAGAATCGCATCACGAACAAGTTCAACACCCTTTGTGTCCTGACAAAATCCTACATTGTTATCGCTTAACTGCTGAACGTAATACGAATGATTAATTGCCTGCCAACAAAACAACGCTGCCAAATCTGGCCGCTCTGGTAAAACATAATAGCTATCGAATAGATACGTTAATATTTCGTATGGATAAGGTACGCCTTGATTTTCCCAGTTTTCATCATATATAAAATCAAGATTTTCCAAAATATTATTATTACCATGCGGAAGAAGGTCTAAATGACGTTTTTTCGAATAATCCTTTGCAAGTTTCAAAATATCGTCCATAATGATAGCACCTATTTATTTTTCTACGTTTATTCCTTATCACATCTCTGCCGATCACAGATCGTTGCCTGCTGCTCACCACGAAGAGGTGTGTGATTATCCGAGCAGCGTCGGGAGCTTCCGCTCCCTATATTCCACATAATTCGATTCTTTTACAGACTATTGATGCTTTCTTACCTTCATCACCGTGTAGTACATCAAACCGCCAAGTACTCCACCGACTGTGTTATAGAACAAATCAGACAGTTGGAATGTACCGAGCCTTAAAAACAGCTGTAGCATCTCAATGCTTATCGAAAAAATGAGCGCTATCTTTCCGCTATACCACAGTATCTTCTTCCAGCTACTGCCCACTTTCTCTTGAAATGTCCATATAACCATGCTGGTGAACGGCACCATCATGATCACGTTCTCAATGCACTCAGTTGTAAGTTTCTGCTCGCCGTTCACGGTCTCCCAGATGCCCCAGCCACCCATGACATTTGACAAAGGATTTAGCCACAGGTTCCGATTCAGCAGCGTTCGGAACAAGATCATCGATGTCACGAAAACCAGTAAGAACATCTTCCGAAAGAACACGCTCTCTTTAAATTTCTGATACCAAGTCACTATGGCGCTCTTCCATCCTTTGCCTGCTGCGGTAGGCTCATACGCATACAGATAGAAAAACATGGCCAAAAAGGAAAGAAGAAGCGAAAAGCCAAACGGCTCGTAGAGAGCGGTCAGGATGTTTGTGAGGATTTTGGCTAATACTTTTATTGGGTCTTGCATCTTATTCCACTGTCACACTCTTTGCAAGATTTCTCGGCTTATCCACATCCAGTCCCTTGGCAACAGACACATAATAACCAAGCAACTGCAGCGGGATTACTGCCAAACTACCAACGAAGTGCTCATCCACCTTTGGAACATAGACCGTGAAGTTTACCTGATCTTCGATTTCATACTTACCATAAGTAGTGAGCCCCATCAGATAAGCGCCACGGCTCTTGCACTCCAGCATATTGCTGATAGTCTTTTCGTAGAGTTCGCTCTGGGTAAGCACACCGATGACCAGTGTTCCCTGCTCGATTAGACTGATGGTTCCGTGCTTCAATTCGCCCGCAGCGTATGCTTCGGAATGGATGTAGCTGATTTCTTTCAGTTTCAAACTGCCTTCCAAGCAGACTGCATAATCAATGCCACGGCCAACGAAGAACACATCGTGTGCATTGGCATACTTCGCAGCAAACCACTGGATGCGTTCCTTATCTTCCAGAGCTTTCTGCATCTTTTCCGGGAGAGTCAGAAGTTCAGAAATATAGTAGCTGTACTGCTCCTCCGTGATTTTTCCTCTCACCTTTGCGAACTGAACAGCCAAGCAGTACATGGCCGCAAGCTGTGCGCTATATGCCTTGGTCGTTGCAACAGAGATCTCAGGGCCAGCAAGTGTGTAGAACACCTTATCTGCTTCACGGGCAATGCTACTTCCAACCACATTAACAACCGCCATCGTGGTTATTCCTTTTTCTTTTGCAAGCCGTAGTGCGGCCAATGTATCCGCAGTCTCACCCGACTGGCTGACTACAATTACTAACGCTTTTTGATTGACTGGCATCTTGCGATAGCGAAACTCAGATGCAAGTTCAACACGCACCGGAATATCTGCCATATCTTCCAGCACATACTGAGCAGCCATGCCCACATGCCATGCAGAGCCACAGGCTACAATATAAATCTGCTCGAAGTTCTTGATTTCATCCTCAGTGATCTCCACGCTGGACAGGTCGATAGCGCCGTTCTTGATTACGGAATTAAGCGTATCCTGGACGGCTTTCGGCTGCTCATGGATCTCTTTCATCATGAAATGCTCAAAACCGCCCTTTTCTGCTGCTTCTGCATCCCATTTGATCTCTGTCGTCTGCTTCTCGATTTCATCACCGTTCAAATCGTAGAAGTGAGCCTCACCCGGAACGAGCCTTGCGAACTCAAGATTGCCGATGTAGTACACCTTGCGAGTGTATTTCAGAATTGCAGGGACATCTGAAGCTACATAGGTTTCCCCATCCGCAATACCGATGATCATCGGACTATCCTTGCGCGCCACCCAAATTTCACCCGGATAATCCCGGAACATCAGTTCAAGAGCGTAGGAACCACGGACACGCACCATCGTCTTGGCAATGGCATCGATAGGGCCGAGGTTGTACTTCTTATAATAGTAGTCCACCAGCTTGATGACCACTTCGGTATCCGTCTGGCTGTAAAACGTATAGCCGTGTTTCAGCAGCTTTTCTTTCAGCTCGGTATAGTTCTCGATGATACCGTTATGAACACCGACAACCTCAGATTCAACCGCTCCAGAACCCGAACGGCTACAGTTACCGGAAACATGCGGATGTGCATTCGTCTGGCTCGGCTCACCGTGGGTTGCCCAACGGGTATGGCCAATACCACAAGTTCCTTTCAGTGCATTACCGTTATCGGTTTTCTCAATCAGATTGGACAGACGGCCTTTTGCTTTCACGACCTGTGCCAGTGCTTCTCCATCCCGGACAGCCAACCCAGCCGAGTCATATCCTCTATACTCCAGTTTAGACAGACCATCCAGCAGGATCGGTGCAGCCTGTCGATTTCCTGTAAATCCTACGATTCCACACATAGGTTTTGCCCCTCCTATTATTCATTTTTCTATGATACTTTTCCACTTATACAAAACGACTCCGGACACTGCCAGAGTCGTCATTGACTTTACGCCTTATATCCCTTTTCGCCGATTACATTGACCACTTCGTCAACATACTTCTGGCAGGTGTCGTGGTCAGGTGCTTCCACCATAACACGAACAACCGGCTCAGTGCCGGATTCACGAACCAGAATACGGCCGGTATCGCCCAGTGCCTCAGCAACCTTAGACACGGCTTCCTGCACAGCAGGGTCATTCTGTGCAACCTTCTTATCGGTCACGCGAACATTCTCCAACACCTGCGGATAGATCTTCAGCGGTGCGGCCAGCTCGCTCATCGGCTTCTTCTTAGCCAGCATGACTTCCATCATCTTCAAACTGGTTAAGATACCATCGCCGGTGCTGGCATATTTGGAGAAGATGATATGACCACTCTGCTCACCACCGATACGACAGCCGTTCTTCGCCATGTACTCGTATACGTACTTGTCGCCCACAGCAGTCTTGGCGTAACCGATACCTTGCTCATCAAACGCTTTGTACAGACCAAAGTTGGACATGACAGTCGTTACCACAGTATTGGTCAGCAGCTTGCCACGCTCTTTCATATAGCAGCCATAGATATACAGGATATGGTCGCCAGTGATGACATTACCCTTCTCGTCCACGCACAGGCAGCGGTCGGCGTCACCATCGAAGGCAAAACCAACATCCAAACCCTTCTCCACAACAAACTTCTGCAGGCCCTCAATATGCGTAGAGCCGGCATTATTGTTGATGTTCAGACCATTTGGCTTGTTGTTTATGACATAGGTGTCTGCTCCCAGCGCATCGAAAACGCTTTTAGCGATGTTCCAAGAACTGCCGTTGGCGCAGTCTAGGCCGACCTTGACACCCTTGAAAGAATAGATGCCGAGACTGATCAGATAGCCCATATAACGGTTACGGCCTGCCACGTAGTCCACCGTGCAGCCGATGTGCTCACGATGAGCAAACGGCAGTTCCGGCCAATCCTTATCAAAGACATGGAGCTTTCCGTCAATGTAGTCCTCTACCAGCAGCAGGATTTCCTCGGGCATCTTCTCGCCGTAGCAGTCAATCAGCTTAATGCCGTTATCATAGTAGGGATTGTGGCTGGCGGAGATCATGATACCACAGTCAAAGTCATCCACACGAGCAATGTAAGCCACAGACGGCGTGGTCGTAACGTGCAGCAGATAGGCATCTGCACCAGAAGCAGTCAACCCAGCGACAAGGCTGTACTCAAACATATAGGAGCTGCGGCGAGTATCCTTGCCAATGACAATGCGAGCAGGGTCGGTATCACCATTGCGCTCACGGAGAGCGTTATAATACCAGCCCAGAAAGCGACCCACTTTATAGGCATGGTCTGCTGTTAATGTAATTCCGGCTTCTCCACGGAAGCCGTCCGTTCCAAAATACTTTCCCATTTTTTATTACCCTTTATCTCAATATTTGCAATATTTTATGCTTCATTCAAGATATTTCTCTACAAACTCCAATACTGAGGCCAATGTGTCGGCTTGTCCAAAGTCTTCAGTCTTGGCATCTGTTCCGTCCCCATTAACCAGAATTGCTTTGCATCCAGCCGCCAATCCAGCTTTAATATCATTCTCACCATCGCCAATCATATAGCTTTGGCTCAGATCAATATTATAATCGATAGCCGCCTTCAGCAACATTCCCGGCTTCGGTTTGCGACAATCACACTCAATCTTCAATTCTGGGACTTCACCTTCATATCCCTTGTGCGGATGATGAGGACAATAATAGAGCGCATCCACATAGCAACCTTCCAACCCCAACAGAGTTTCCATTTTATTATGAATTTCATCTAATTGGGTCAACGTCACTTCGCCACGCGCAACAACGGGTTGATTGGTAACGACAATGCAGAGATATCCTAATTTATTGATTCTTCGAACTGCCTCAGCCACACCACTAATCAACTCAAAATCATTAATGTTTCTAAGGAATCCGACATATTTATTGATTGTACCATCCCTATCAAGGAACACAGCCTTCTGCTTGTTTGAAAGATTCTTAGCCGCTACTCTTCCTGCTTTGAAGTCCTCTTCTACCTGATGGAAACGATCTGGTGTACCCATATCCTTTACATACTCTGGCGAATCATAGCAGAACATCTTACCAGTTCCAGCCAATGGTTTCAGAAGCTGACGATCCAAATCAACTTTTACAGTCTTCCCTGTCGTCTTGTCCACAGTACCGATTTTGTCTGCATCAATCGACACCATATCAAGGACTTTAGGATCGATTACATGCAAGCCCGCATTGACTCTATTTTTATAATATGTCGGGCGAACATCTTCCTTTGCCAGCCAAGATTGAACCGACATATCTTTTTCTGCAATGATAAGACCACTATCATAAGGATGATTATTTGGATGAGTGAATAGCGTCACTAATCCACCATGTTCCTGATGAAATCTTACCATGCGGTTGAAATCAACATCAAAAATGGCATCCGCATTCAAAAGAAGAAATGGTGCTTCCCCCAGTTGCTCTCGTAGCTTAAAAAGTGCACCCGCGTTTCCGAGAGGTGTAATCTCGTTGTAATACTGGATTGACACACCCAACTTAGAACCATCTCCAAAATGGTTCATGATTTTGTCTCCCATATGGGAAACTGTCATAATGATATCTTTAAATCCCTGATCTCTCAACGAGATAATCTCTCGTTCAAGAACCGGAACACCTTCAATTGGAATCAAAGGCTTCGGAATATCAGGAAACAATTCAGATATTCGAGTTCCTCGCCCTCCGGCCATTATTACTGTTTTCATCACATGCTTCCTCCATACCCTTGTCTAGTAAATATACGTCATTATATCCGAAAGCATTTTATTCCTATTGGAGTATTCTTCTCCCATCAGTTGTTACTCTTCATTATACGTTTAATAACAATGTGACGAATTTGAAACCAAAAAGGTTTCATATCCCTCAAATTATACACTGCATGTGATTTTGCAGTGAAAAACTGTTGCACCCATTTAAACACGCCAACTGTTTTAATGCCCCTTCTAATGTCAGAAAATTCAGGCATAAACCAGATAGGTTTATCAAATTTCAGTGCTTCTTCAGGTAGTCTCCCGTTCACTTGATAATAGCACCAAATGAACGGCAAATTCACACCAGCAGTTTTTACACAGTATGCATTTCCATCGTTTCGCATATTTATTTCCAAGAAATAATCAACACCATTCTCATCACGTATAAACTCTAAACTAAACAAGCCGCTGTAACCTATTTTTTTAATGAAAGTCTCCACAGCTTTCTTATCATAATTAAGATTAGAAATCGGCGAATATAATAAATATCCTGTATTTGTATTATCCGGCTGTCTTATAATATCTGTATAACCCGGTATAATAATTATTTCGCCACCATTTAGAGAGCAGCCAATTAACTGAAACTCCATTTTTTTCTTAATATACCTTTGAATTTGAACCAGATCAGCCTCTGTTGTCCTTAACTCATGAGATAACTCAGCACTATTGTGCGAAATACGAATGTCTCCTTTTCCTCCTCCAATAACGCTTTTTATTGGTTTTGTAATACATGGGTATATATCCCACTCTTCACTTTTTGCAGTACTAAGGACTTTGCTTTCAGGAAGAAAAAAGCCACTTTCTCTAGCTAATCGCCCTTGTTCTTGTTTTGACATCAATTGAGAAATGTCACATTTTAAAGATGGTGCTGCATACCATTCTTTTATTTCATCGTAGTGTCCAATCACTGCCTCTGCCGCCCCATCTGAACAGCATATTATCACTCTTCTTTTTTTGTCATCGGCCAAATGAACCAACCATGGTATTATTTCTTCATACCTCTCAATGCATGTCACATAATCAGTATATATATATTTGCTTTTTGATATAAGATTATTTTTACTAATTCTTTCTCCGATAAGTAATACTCGAATTTGGGATTTTGGAATTCCTTTTTCTCCTAAAGAACGAAGAACTCCCAACGTATTATGGTGTAATCCACCAACTATAACGACATCTATATTATTCATAACATTATCTCTTTCATTTATTGAATTCTCGATACAACATTTTCTTACAGTCATCTATTATACATTCACCCCCATCAAATCAAACTTTTTCTATCTACTTTATTGCAATCAATTCCGTTGCTTTCACTATATTACTATCAGATGTATTATTGCTGATTTTTTTTGCAGGTACCCCCCCACGTTCCTGGCTCTAGAATGTCTTTTACAACAACTGCATTAGCACCGATACATACATCATCAGCAATAGTAACATTTCCAATTATCTTGCATCCTTCACCAAGGAAAACATTATTTCCCAAAGTAGGAGCTTCAACATCCCCATTAGTAGTTCCTAGCGTAACACCTGTTTGCATTCTGCAGTTATTGCCTACATGACTTTTACTATTTATTATTACAGTTCCGCGATGTGCAAGTGACAACCCCGGTCCGCATGTATTTAATGCAATCTGAAATCCCGTTACCATACTATAATGATGAAGCATAAGTTTCGAAAAAAAGTACAGCAATTTATTACACTGTTGGTAATACTCTGTTCTACGAAGCCACCTCTCATATTTCCATTCTACATCGCCTATAAGTCGAGGATATTTAGTTTCCTTTCTCAGTGCAACTCTATCGCACTCCATATAATAACGGTATTCTCTTTTATTTGATATCATATCGTATGCTCTCCTCTTTCTTCTATGTACTCTCTCGTATTTTCAAAATAGAATTATTTATTATTTGTTTTAACTGTGTAATAATCCAGCCAGCAATTATACTTAATGTAATGCACACGCCTATTGTTACAATAGCAGGCACCCCAAGCTTATCATACAGTACTACTCCACAGAATGCGCAGCAAAAAGGTTGATGCCAAAGATACACATTAAAACTATTCTCGCCCAACCACGCAAATTTATCCATCAAAAAGTCTTGTTTTTCAGAAAGTATATTAGACACTTGACATAACAATATCATGGCAAATGGCATCAAAATATATCCAAGATATGCTACCGTAACACGCACCAATTTTGTGTCTCCCGCAATATTATTTCCATTAAAACCAGAAAACCATTTGGCTCTAATTAAAATGTAGGCAACTCCTAATAATTCTAAACCTTTCATCCAAGAGCTTTTTTGATTATTTATCTCAACATATTTCCCCAGTTGTATAGCGTATCCAATCCCAAAATATGGAATATAAACCGCCAAGTGAAAGAATAAATCATTCCAATCCCCCAAAAAATCATAATAGCCATACCCTACTGTAAAAAGAGAAGCCGCTATTATTATCCAAATTCCTAATTGACCCTTACCTTTCTTTGCAGACAATAATATGAAAAGAATACTAATTATAAATAATACTAATAAGAACCACAAATGATATGCCCATTCATTATTAGCCTGCAATGCCTCTATTAAGTATGCAGCTAATGCCTTTTTCTCATATCCGGAACCATATAAGATCTTTTTTATGCCTGGTATAACCAATGCTGTATTAAACACAACATAAATAAACAAGGTATATGCAATCCAAGGAAATACTAACGCCCTAATTTTCTTGTTTGCCATTTTCACCTTATCGTAATTATAGCGCTCCATAGAATTCTTTAAAGAATACCCTGATAGGAAGAAGAAAAAAGACATATGGAACACATAACATACTCTATATACATAGTCTAATCCTGCATTGTTAACGCGCATAGTGTCTCTCATACCATGCCCTAACAGAACCATAAATAATGCTATACCTTTAGCTACGTCCATCCACTTTTTTCTTTTCTTTAACTCCATAATTACACCCTCGATTTTATTTCAATATTCTTTTCAATTTTGAGATCACATTTTTTGCATTTCCCATTATTACTACATGAACAAGTGTACCAGAGAGAGACATAATCATAGCTGCAAAAATGAGTTCCAACCAAGAATTCGGCTGTAACAACCTGGCAATACTCAAAAACAGCGGGCACATTAGCATCACTGAAAAAACATGTCTAATTAAAACTTTATAAATCTGCATTGGATTAATATTGAGACACTTCGAAGCATAAATTGGGGTAAAGAAAAAATTACTTATAGTCATAATCACTGCTGTTGTAAGTACAATTGCATAAACGCCCATTGAAGTATATGAAAGCAACAAGTACATACTCCCCGCATTCAAAAGTCCGCACCCAACTGTTACTAAGCAAGGAATTTTTTTCTTTAAAGTCAAAGTATTTACATAATAAACAGGAGAAACCACGCCTTCTGTAATGCTGGTAAATATCGTCAGTATCGTTAACGTGTAAAGCAAGTCTCCATTTTGCTCTGGAAGCCAAAGTTCATAATAAAGTCTTCCTAATGCAATAAATCCCGCAAATGCAATATTCGAAAACAGTCCGCATACCGTCATTGCTTTTGTAAGTTCTGAAACAAACTTTTTCATATCTCCTGATGCATAACTTTTTAGCATCTGAGGTTGAAAAGGTTGTGATATCGTAGAATATAGCAATGAAAAAATAGTGCCAATCTGTTTCGTTATAGCAATTTGACCAGTTTCAATTCCTGTAAGCATTAAATTAGATATCAACAAATCTAATCCGCTGTTAAGAACATTTCCCAAGCTATTAATAGATTGCCAAATGCCATTGCTGACCATAGACGCAATCTTTTTTAAATCAAAAGCTTTAATATCAAATGTTAAATCCTTTAATAATACTTTTTTTAATGTATAATTTCCAACTAATAATACACAGGAAGATGCCAGCGACCCCACTCCAACAAACCAAATATTGGGCGAAAACAACCTAAACATCAAGACTAAACTTGCTGCATCAACAAAATATGAAAATATCTTTAAAACGCCGGCCAAATCCAATCTATTCTTGATATAACTGGCAGAGCTGATTGGAACAATCATTGTAGTGATAGAAAAATTCAAAAAAACTAATATAAAAAGAAGTTTAACAGGCCCTACCAACTCATCTGGTATAACCAGTATCCTTTCAAGTCCAGATATAAGGATCAATGCAACAAGAAATACGACTCCAGAGATTGCCATGCAACCAAATACAGAAGAGGAATAATATGATTTAGATTCTTCTATATTTCCTTCATGGTATGTGACCGATATATATCGAACAACAAATGTGGTAAATGCCACCGTAATAATCTGAGCATAAGACACTGCTGTTTTTGCAATTGAAACAAAACCATATGCCTCAATTCCTACATTAGCTGTAATATATTTAGTTAGAAAAAAATTAATCAAATAGCTAAGAAAGGCTGCCGTGCCTGATATTAAAATAGTCGTTGCCAGTCTTCGGTTACCTTCCCTCATATCTCAATTCTCCTCTCATTTATTTAAACCAATCCTGAAGTATTTTTTTCGCTTGCACAGCATTTTCTTTCAGCTTAGCGCTAATTGTCGCATAGTCTGTTTGCGTTTTATTCATAACTATTGTCGAAATAATTTGGTTTAACTTATCAGATTGCAAATCAAATTCAGAATAAAAATCAGCATTAGGTCTTATTCCATACTCAATAAGATCACCCTGTAATCCGTACTCCTTAATAACATCAGATGTCTTATTGGAATACGAAATAATTGCCACTGGAGTTTGATGATACAAAGAAAACATTACTCCATGGAAACGCATGGAAACACATGCTTTTGCAAACTTGAACAATTGTCTCTTCTCTTCAATTGTTAATTTCTTTGCCTTATCGCAAATCACATATTCACCGTCAATTCCCTTTACTATGTCAGATATAATTTTCATATCCATATCATAATAAAACGGCAAGAATACATGTTTCAGCTCTTTATTACATTCTTGATTTGCAGCTTTTTGTATATCAGTTACCAGTTTTTTGTATCGTTCTCCGTGAACCTCTTCCTTATACTCGTTATTAAACCATGGCATAGGAATAGCCCACAAAATATATTTTTGCTGTTCACAATTGATTTTTTTCAAACATTCTGTATTGTTCTCTTTTTCAATAGGTGTTTCTACAGAAAAAGTAATATCACTCGATTTTATAATATTCTTACAATCAATCTCCTTGAGAAGATTGTACGTACGTCTATTACGACACACAATAAATTCCACACACTGAGATATTTCTTTCCATATTTTTTTATTTTCTTTTTTTGTGATGGAATTAATATCTATTCCGTATATACATACTTTGGTGTGGAAAAATCTTGCCAGTTTAATCTCTGATAATAAACTATTAAAATCCGCACTGCTTTCAGAAGGGAATAATCCTCCTCCACCAATTATCCAATAATCATTTCTTATGAGCTCTTTGATTTTACTAAATTTGCGCCATTTTTTTGTCATCACAGAACAATTCAAGTTTGGGAATCCATTGAAAAGCTCTGTATATTTGTCTCCTGCAGAAACAACTGTAACATCAAATTTCCCCACAGAACTTAGGGTATCTAGCAAAGTGTAAAGTATGAAATCATCACCTAAATTTTCATACCCATAATAACCTTTAATTAGAACTTTTTTCATATTCAACCGCAAAATCTCCTTTATGAAGTCTTGAACCATCAATGCTTATATTTATATATTCACAGCACAAAAATAGTATCAGCAATACTGTGAATCCCATTTCCACCTCAAATATCATTACGAGCAGAAGCGAAAATAGCAGGCCAAACAAAAAGAATTGCGTCTCTTTTTTTGCAAAATTCAGCTTTTTAAAGCATTCAGATATAATAGTAACAAAAATCAATAGACCTACTATTCCTCCCTGGAAAAGGACTTGAAGCCATTGTGAATGTGCATTTACAGCGGATGCTTTAGATATCATCTGTATAGCTTGATCTGATGTAATAATTCCCCAGCCAAAAAATGGTTTTTCTTTTATATATTTAATTACAGTTACCCACGTACTTGCTCTTCCAGTAAATGTAACATCCTTCCCAAACAATTGGTAGATGATTGGCGAAAGAAATCCAACATTTCCAACTAATACCAATGCTGCAATCCCTGCATATAACGCAAAAAAGACTTTCCAATTTATATTAATATTCTGAGGTTGATACTTTTTTAGAATCACTGCAATAACAGTAATTACAATTGCAACAATTGAGGTACTGGATTTAGTCATAAAAACTGCAACGGCACAGCTTAGAACTATGCAACAATACAATGTCTTTTTTAAATAGCCGCACGAATTACAAATCGTAGCTAAGCAAATCATTAATAGCTCCCATGTAATTCTATTATTTTTGTTTCCAAAAAACCAGTTTGCAACGCTTGCTGATGACCACTGGCTATATTCTGTAACCGTCGTATATAAACCATTTGGATACAACAATATTGTCATCAAATCTACAAAAACAAACAAAAAAATCACATTAAAAAGGGTTTTTAGTGTAGAACTCGGATTCATCTGGTACAGCATATGTATGCAAGCTATAAAGACGATATATTTTATATTGTATATAGCTATATTAATTGTCATTGTTCCGCTTATCAGCGTCATCATTAACAAAAACAGATAATAGTATGTCACTATTCTAACAAATTTATTTGGACGATATTTATGCCGAAATAACATTATCATCGCTAATAGCGAAAAAATGTTATTACAGGCACCGGTAAATGCATTAGAAAAGTGTGCTGGCAACAACATAATAATCAAGTATGCAATTAAAAAGCATTTTTTAATTGATATTCGCATTAGTTTCCTCTTTTCCAAAAAACCGATCCTCAAGCATCAAACACAAGCAATGGTAAACAGGAAGATGCAACTCCTGAACCATATAAGTTTCAGTCTTTGAAACCCTGATACAAACATCGCTCATCTGCGCCAACTTACTGTCTTTTGCACCAGTCAAGCCTATTACTTTCATGCCTTTTGCATGTGCAGTAGTTGCAGCATACAATATATTTTTACTGCTACCACTCGTAGAAATGCCCAAAAACACATCTCCCTCTCTACCGTACCCATTAATCTGCTGAGCAAAACACAACAATGGCTCACAGTCGTTCATATATGCTGTAGAAAGTGCAGGGTGACCATCCAAGGCAATAGCCGGAAGTGCTCCCTGTAGATTATCTGCCAGCACAGATCCAAGTTCTTCGTTTGCAGCAACAAGCTTTGCTACAAAGTCTGCTTCCGTTTTTCTTGGGAGCTTAAAACCTTTCATTAATTCTCCTACAATATGTTCAGAGTCTGCCGCCGATCCTCCATTGCCTGCAATTAAAAGTTTTCCATCTTTTAAATAGCACTCTTCCATTACCAAATAAGCATCAATAATACTCTGTTCACATATTTTTAACTCTGGGTATCTTTCCATTAACAAATCAATATGCTTCTGCAATCGCTGCTCAAACATTGTCAATCCCTCTATCTCTAATTTTCTTTAACTATTCATTCCTTCGGCTCATATGTTTCAGGTGTATAGTGGATAACCCTTGTACCTCCATCCTCAAATGTAAACGGAATATGCATCAAATCACGCATCGCCCAACGAACCGCGTCCTGTCTCTCTGGCTGCACATAAAATACAAGGAACCCGCCACCGCCAGCACCCAACAGTTTTCCTCCAAGTGCACCAGCAGCCATGCCTTTTTTATAAAGATCATCAATACTATTCGTGGAAACTGCCGCTCCAGTCTGACGCTTCAGTTTCCATGTATGATCCAGCATTCTGCCAAAATCATCAAGATCTGCATTCTTATCCGTCAGAACGCGTTCAGCATCATCAACTAGAGCAAGCATCTCTTTCAACTGGGCAACCTTATTCTGTTTCCCTGCTGCATTTGCTTTTTGTACATCTGAAGAAAAGCGGGTAAATCCTGTAAAAAACATCATTAGATTCTGATTAAGCTGTTTCTTTCGCTCTGGCGAGATAATAACTGGTAAAACCTCATATCCATTTGCATTAAAGTTAATGCGGTTAAATCCACCAAAAGAAGCAGCAATCTGATCTTGCCAGCCGCCAGCCTCCTGACAAAGGTAGCGCTCAAGATATATCGCTTCATCTGCCAATTTCTTCTTATCAGCGTACTTTCCCTTCAAAGCATAAAAGGCATTTAGCATTCCAACTGCGAAGGAACTGGAAGTTCCCAATCCAGAACGCGCTGGAAGATCGGCCTCATAAGTAAGACGGATTTCATGCATATCCAGCATTTTCATTGCATTACGAATTGCGGGATGCTGAATATCATCTACACTTGTTACTCTTTCTGTTTTTGAATAAGATAGTTCAGTAGAGTAATCAAAAAAACGCGGAAGATGTCTTACATTAACATAACAGTATTTATCAAAGGTTGTCGATAAAACTGCTCCATTATTTTCTTTAAAAAAATCTTCTATATCGGTACCGCCGCCAAAAAAAGACATGCGAAACGGAGTTTTTGTAATAATCAATTCTTTCACCTCATTTATATACTACAATGTGTTCAAAAAGCCTGAAACATTCTTTTCCCAGTTAAGATATTTATCGTTATATTCAATTGCCTTTTTCCCCATATAGAACCTTATATTTTTATCTTCCATCTTTCTGAAAGCCTCTTGATAATCAATTAATGTTTCACAAATAAAACCCGTTGATTCATTTTCAACAAATTGTGTTAACCCAGGCAAATTCGAACAAATAACAGGTGTACCAAAATAATATGAAATTGGAATCACACCACTTTGAGTAGCTTCTATATATGGCAAAACAACAGATACTGCATTTCTTATTAGCCACCGCATCTCACCATCATCGATGTATCTTTTGATAAGTATGATATTAGGATTATTCTTAATCATCCTTAACTCTTCATCTGATAATATCCCATTTCCAGCAATTATGAGCTTACTTTTCAGATCTTTCGTAGATGAATAAGCTTTCGCTAATGTGGATATACCTTTATACTTATCCAATCTACCAAAAAACAAATGATACTTGTAATCAGATACTTCACTTGGTTTCACATCATCACATTCTGGAACATGCGCACCTAGCGAAAATGAAAGCAGTTTTGGTTCATATTCTGGATGCCTATGTCTATATGATTCTCTAGAATTATCTGACAGCAATAGAATTTTATCAGCTTTTTTTTCTAGTTTTCCACTCAGCCAATCATTCCAGCCACCTCTAAATCGAGCTTTCAATGACAACCTTGTAGGGTGGGATGTACCTGCATCATGCATTGTCAATATGCAAAACTGTTTATCTCTATTCAACTGCAACCCAACCTGCACAGAATAGAAGTGATTGTCTACCAGCCAAACATAGTCCGGGTTAATCTTTTCAACTTGTTTAGCCACGTTTAGCACACTCGGATTCTTTGCAACATATCTAAGTGCTTTATCCAAAAATTTATTGGAATGATTTCGCGTATTATAACGAATAATGTGAGCGTCTCCAAAATCTTTGATATGTAGTTCTGCATCTTCTGGAACAAAACAAAATACATTATAATCCAGTTTCTTCAAGACATTATATAGCGTTGCTATTAATTGCAGAACTCCACCTATTCTATTTCCTGTAAATAGAATAACTGTTTTTTTCATCTTGCTTTCCTCTCAAATTAATTCCCTTAAAGTGCTGCCTTCATACCCCAACGCCTTAGCATAATCAAAAACTTCAGCTATATCTCTATACAAAGCTTCAATCTGATTATCAGTTTTAAACGAAGGACTCCCACTAGGCATCAGTTCTGATGAATGAAGCATAAACATCACATAAGGGTCATCAGTTTTCGTATGGCACCTCAATAAATATTTCATTTCCTTTAAATTACTTCCATTAGGTCTCAGCCAAATCGGATATCCTTTTATTGAATGCCATATTTTTTTTATCTGTTTTTTTATTGGGGCGTTCACATCACAAAAATACCGATGTGAAAGTAAAATACTGACCGGCACCTCAGTCAATTTTGTTCGTTCAGGTAATTCCACGTTGTAAATACTATGGGGACAATTCTTGTAATTTGAACCAGCACTATCTTTTGTCCGTCCTACTATATGTGACCAGTCTATGCCAGGAGTAACAGAGCAATCTATTTTATAACCATATTTCCCAATAATATTAAAATATTCCTGGTTCATCGCCCATCTTCCTGCTCTATGACTAATTGGCCTAATTCCAGTTTTCTCATAAATAAGATCTGTGAGGAATTTCACCTTTTCTTCCATAATATTCTTGGGATACTCAATCAAATATGGTTGTCCATCATTTGCAATTGGCAATTTATACAGCGGCGGACTGTTCCAAGCATGTAAATGCATTCCCAACTCGCCTGTATGATTTTTCTCAACATTCTTTATAAATTCCACATAGTCTGGATCCATAATCATTTCATAATTTGTCAACCAAACCGGCTTAAAGCCATATTTTTCACACAACTGCTGAAATCTCAAAAGATAATGAGTATTATGAGTTGTAATCTCATCTCCTTCATGCCAATTCCACAGATTGTCACCTTCTGTATCCATCGTTATAATAAATTTCTTCATTTCTATCTGCTCCTCTATGATTAAACATTATCAATCAATTGATAATATTTATAGATTTCATCTTGATTTCCATATTCGTGAGCGTTTAAATACGTATGTATCTCATCTATTCTTGGAATGATTTTCATTATTCCTGCTGCGATTGCCTCGGAACTCATATTAACAATTACACCTTCATTGTCATTAACCTGATCTTTCACAGTGTCGTAATTTGTTACAACTATAGGCTTTCCCAAAATTTTTGCCTCGTCCAAAACAACTGACTTACCTTCATAACGTGAGGTCTGTACAAGTATATCAGCTCCATCCATGTACTTATATGGATTATCAGTTGCCCCCAGTAAAAATACGCAATCATCAACATTTTTGTTCTTGATCTGCATATTCAGTTCAGTTTTCAGCTCGCCATCACCTAGAATAAACCAAGAAAACTTTAATCCATTTTCTTTCAATATAGATGCTGCGTCTACAGCCATATCAAACCCTTTTAAATGAATTAATCTCCCCACAGATACAATTTTAAATTCATCCCCTCCGTACTCTTTTGGATATTCCTTTTCAGCTAAATACTTAATCGAAGATGAGCTAGTAAGATTAGGCAACATGCAAAACTTTTCTTTTATTGACGGAAAGGTTTTGCAGAGTGTTTCAACACAAATATTCGAGATGCTAACCACAGAATCCACTTGGCGCATATACTTCAAATCATGCTCTTCCAGAGCATTCAACTTTGAATAATCAGTATGTATCCACGCAATTTTCCTTTTTGCATCAACTTTGTCAACCAAATAATACAGCTGTTCGCCATGTAGGTAAGATATTGCCACATCATATTTCTTTGTCTTTATTGATGGAATTCTATCCTTGTAATAATGTTCCCATCTGTATTGCCTACTGGCATACATAGATTCTGTCTTTTTGCGGGCCCAAAATGTTCCCCAATAATGATCAAACGTTAATAGTGGATGCTTTATTCCTTTTATCCGATTATTTCCTTTTGCATATAGTAAATGTAAAATATCACAATCGTGGAGAATATGAACCTCATTCGGAAGTTGTTCTAAAAAAATACCTTCCTCTTGAAACAGCAAAAGATCCACTTCGTATTTTTGATAATCAAAAAGTTGAAGAAGGTTGACCAAACTTCTTTCAGCCCCACCATTTCTCAAACTACTCATAATAAATAAAATTTTCGTTTTCATAAATCTCCATCCTCACTAAACCCGGGTCATTCACAGTTCTCTCACCGACTAAAAAGTACCCCCCCTAAATTTCAAAATACATTTCAGTTATAACCTCATTAAATATATGCCAAGTTTAAATTTTAAAACGACAGCACCAATCCTATATATCATCACAGAATATTATCCCTGTCCGTATAGTTTTTAAACTCTGCCAAATCATTAGACTTAAATGAACGGATTAATAACAATCTAATGCCAAGTTCTCTTACGACTACTTTAATAGATACTCCATTCTTTTCATTCATAAAGCAAAATAATAAAAAACAAAAACATCTGTGTTTCTTTTAGCCACATTCACAGTTTTGTTGTAAATAGCTCAGGCTAGCTATGGAAATATCAGATCGATTGAATCATCTCCAACCATTTACTACTAATCGTTTTATACTCTAATCGTTCGGTAGATTTCTCTGCAGCTCTTCCCAGCCTATTTCTTAATTCTTCATCATCAATCAATAAAGACATCTTTTCCGACATTGTAGCTATATCACCAATATCAACTAAAAAACCATTTTCTCCATCAGTAATCAATTCTGACGGGCCACATTCACATTTTGTCGAAATACATGGCAACCCTGCGTGCATAGCTTCGCAAAGCACATTCGGGAATCCCTCATAAAAAGACGACAGCACAAAAATTCTTGCCTTTTTCATTTCAAGAAAAGGCGTATGCGTCACGCCGCATAATTTGACGCTGGTAGTCAAATTTTCCTTTTCAATCAAATCTTGTAGTTCATCTTTACGATTTCCCTGTCCATAAATCTTTAATTTCCAGTCGGGATATAACTCGGCCACTTTTTTATAAGCCTTAATCAGTGTCACAAAATCTTTCTGTCTTTCTAGCCGTCCAACCGAAATCACTGTGTTTTCTTTTTCTATACTCTTGCCCTCGCATTGTGCTGCCATCTCATCAAAATCTAACGGATTTTCCAGAACCACAATTTTCTTTTGTAAATATTGCGGATAAAAAGTTTTCATTTCATTAGTCTGCACACAAACGACATCGGCAAACCGGTACAAAAAACACGTTACATCAAAAACATATTTAGGATATTTCCGCAGCAAATTATTTCTATCGCAGACAATAATTTTTGTCTTTGAAAAAAGTCCTGCCAGAATCAGCATAAAATTGCATCTGCTTAAAAATGAAATCGCAACAGCTGCTTTTCTTTTCTGAAGATACTTTTTTGTGGCGCGATAATCGCAGAGCCATTCTGCTAACTTACTTTTATTCGTAAAATTATACTTATTAAGTTTTACATTTGATGCAACACTATAAAACTGCGGACGTTTTTCATAAGATGTTATGCTAACATCCATGTCATGTTCTGCAAAATTTGCCGCCAAATTTGTCAACACATGTTCCGCACCTCCGCTAGAAAGGCTGCTTATGTAAAAATCCACTTTCATGCTTTTTCCCCACTACCGCATTCTCGTTCTCTCAGTACAGTATCGTAATCTACAACATCACCTGCATAAACACGCAACATCTGATCAACAACAATATCCCAACTATACCTTTCTAAAATATAAGGTGCAGCTTCTGTCTTATATTTTTTCACAAGTTCAGAATCATTTAAGAGCATCTGTAGTTTTTTCTGCAAATCCTTTGCATTTTCTTTTTCAAACCACATTGCTTTCTCATGAACCACTTCAGTATTTTCTGGAATATCACTAATCAAACAACAGTTTCCATAACTCATTGCTTCCAGCAACGCATTTGCCATTCCTTCCAAGTTGCTTGGCAATGCAAAAATATAGGAATTGCTATAAAGTTCTTGTATCTCTTGTCCATACACATAGCCTGTAAAAACGATTCGTTTATCACCGTCAGCTAATTCTAACAGTTGATTATAATAGTCTTTGTTTGATTCTGAACCACCAGCAATCACAAGCTTTTTATCAGTTTTACAATTTTTGAACGCTTCAATCAAATATTGCAATCCTTTTTCTGGAACAATTCTTCCCAACGAAAGGATGTAGCTATCTTTTTCTAAACCATACTTATCTTTGATAATATCCACATCATGATTTTCCGGTTTATCAATGCCATTAGCAAATAAAACTGAATTTACTCCATATTTTGTATCAATATATTGTTTCATATTTTTAGAGAGAACCAGACATACATCTGCCTTTGTAGCCGCCATTCTTTCTCCAAACTCAAGATATTTTGATGCAAAGCCGCCCCACTTATCTCTTTGGCTATCTATACCATGTAACGATGCTACTACTCGTAACCCCAAAAGTTTAGCAAGTGGAATCATAGCACATGATCCTGATGCACGGAAACTCACACAATCATACCGACTGAATGCTGCATGGATAGTTGCAAGAAAAGAATAAATCGGAACACAAGCTGCTCCCTTTACTGTTGGAACCGTTACTATTTTAATGCCTTTATATTCTCTCAGTTTCTTTCCATCAAATTCTTTTCCAAAAACATTGTGACCGCCACGGTTATATACTGTGACATCATTTCCTCTTTGCACCATCCGAACCGCATGTTGCTCTACGCCCTTCTCTATTCCACCTTCGTTTGACGGTATACGTTTATGTCCAATTATTGCAATTTTCATCTATCTTTCTCCAAATATTTATTGCATCCTTATTTTTTCTATTTCATCTGTAAGTCGAATAATTCTTTCTCGTCTACTTAAGCTTTTTAAGCCTTCCACATTTTTAGGTGAACTATCTAAAATTTTATCTGCGTAATCGGATGTCTTGGAAATAAATCTAGCAGGTACCCCCCCCCACACTTCTCCTGAAGGAATTGATTTTGCAACAACAGCTCCTGCTGCAACTATTGACTTATCTCCAATGCTTACTCCAGGCAAAATTATGCTTTTAGCGCCTATAAAGCAATCATTTCCAACACGAATTCTTCCATATTTCATGGCTCCCCTGTACTCTTCTTCGTCTCTGAAACACCACGTTGCGCCATCGTGAGTTATGAAAGTGACTCCAAACGAAACTTCCGTATGATTACCTAACGTAATCAAAAATGGTTCACTCCCCCAATTAACCGATCCAAATGTTTTGCACTTATCACCAATTGTTACTCCAAGTAATCTTGCGCACTTAATCGGGGCAATATATTTATACACAGTCACAAAAAATTTAGTAATGAGTTTCATATATTAATCCCTTCCAAACAAATCTCTCGTATAAACCTTCTCCTCCACATCATCAAGACACTTATCATATCTATTTGCAATAATAGCCTGACTCTGTTTCTTAAACTCATCCAAATCATTAACCACAACGCTGCCAAAGAACTTCTCGCCATCTTTCAGGGTCGGCTCATAGATGATGACAGTTGCACCTTTAGCTTTGATACGCTTCATGACACCCTGAATAGAGCTCTGACGGAAGTTATCGCTATTGCTCTTCATCGTCAAACGATAAACACCAACCACAACATCTTTTTCTTTGCTCTCATCCCAGCTGTCATTTGCTTCATAAGCACCAGCAATTTCAAGCACACGATCCGCAATAAAATCTTTACGAGTACGGTTCGATTCCACGATTGCTTCAATCAAATTTTCCGGTACATCGGCATAATTTGCGAGCAGCTGTTTAGTGTCCTTGGGCAGGCAGTACCCGCCGTAGCCGAAGCTGGGATTGTTGTAATGAGTACCGATACGCGGATCAAGGCAGACACCATTGATAATCTGCTGGGTATTCAAGCCCTTCATCTCAGCATAAGTATCCAGTTCATTGAAGTAACTGACACGCAGAGCCAGATAGGTATTAGCAAACAACTTAACCGCTTCTGCTTCGGTAAAGCCCATGAACAGCGTGTCAATGTTTTCCTTGATTGCGCCTTCCTGAAGCAATTCGGCAAAAGTGTGTGCCGCTTTTACCAGACGAGCGTTTTCTACATCCGTGCCAACGATGATACGGGAAGGGTAAAGGTTATCATACAGAGCCTTGCTCTCACGCAGAAATTCCGGGCTGAAGATAATATTGTCGCAGTGATATTTTTCGCGGACACTTGCTGTGAAGCCAACAGGAATCGTGGACTTTATCACCATAATTGCTTCCGGGTTATACTCAATCACCAACTTGATAACCGCTTCAACTGCAGAGGTATCAAAGAAATTTTTCTTGCTGTCATAGTTGGTAGGAGCTGCAATGACAACAAAATCAGCATCAGAGTATGCTTCCTTTGCATCCAGCGTTGCAGTCAAATCCAGTTCTTTTTCTGCCAGATACTTTTCAATGTATTCGTCCTGAATCGGAGACTTCTTGTTGTTGATCAGTTCCACCTTTTCGGGAACGATGTCCACCGCAGTCACCTTATGGTGCTGACTCAGCAGCGTTGCAATGGAAAGTCCAACGTAGCCAGTTCCGGCCACAGCAATTTTCAAATCCTTAAAATCTCTCATGATTACTTTCTCCTCTCTCTTTGCGTTTTTATTTTGAAAACACACTCTTTACATACTCATAGCTGTTAATATCGCCAATGTCATACCTCTTACCCGGCATGACGTAAGCGTGCATCGGTGTCTGCTTGCTCAACCAAGCCGCAAAGCTGCCCGGTGCGTCATAGCCGCAGCCGTTCTCCAGAGCTTCCTGAATCCGCTTTACATCACAGGCACGATAGCAGTAGAACGGCGGCACAGCCAGATTTCCTTTTGGTTCCGTTGGCTTTTCCTCATAGCTTGTAATCAGGTCATTGCCATCCAACGTGATGATCGCCGTTTTCTGCTGCTTTTTCAGTTCATTTTCCTCGTGGCACATCACACAGGAGGTATTCTTTTCCTTTGCGAACTCCACAAACTTGGAAAGACTGAAATTCAGCACATTGTCGCCAGCCATGACCAGCAAATCATCAGCTAAATTCAGCTTTTCTACCGCCAGCTGAATATCTTTGACTGCTCCCAGACGAGTTTCATTGGTGCTTGTACCATCGTCGATCACAGTGATTTCATAGGGCCGCGTTCTTACCTTCTCGTTCTTCCAGTTCTCAAAATGCTGTGCGAACTTGTGGTTGGAAATCACCACAAATTCGTCAATGTCGGTGGTGTCCACCAGATCATCCACCAACCAATCAAGGATGGATTTCTCGCCCACTTTCAGAAGCGGTTTCGGGAAATTCTCTGTCAGCGGATAAAGCCGTGTAGCATAGCCCGCTGCCAAAATCAAACATTTCATCTATATGTACTCCCCTCTTACAACTCAACTCCATTTGCGCTCTCACACAGATGGAAACTATACTTTCCATCCAGTGCCGGGAACGCTTTCAGATACTCTGCTGTGACTCTTGCTTCAATATCTTCGGCCTTGTCCGGGTCGATCAGTGCCATACAGCAACCTTTGAAGCCCGCACCAGAGAAGCGACCACCGTAGATACCATCGGTATCAACCATGATTTCATACAGCTTTTTCAGTTCATCACAACCACACTCATAGCTGTAAATAGAGGATTTTCCGCTTTCAAAAACAAGCTGACCGTATCCCTCTAAATTACCATGACGCCACAGTTCTGCACCCTTTTCGGCACGGGCAAATTCGCTGTAATAATGTTCTGCCCGTCTGCGCCACAGTTCGGGCAGGCGGTCTTTATAGGCTTCAAAGACCTCATACGGTACATCGCGCAGCCGAGTATTTGCAAAGGTGTCGTAGTCCATCCCTGCGTACCCCATTAGTGCATAGGCTGCTGCCTTGCACTCATCCTGCCGCAGATTGTATTTGGAGTTTTTCAGGGAACGCTCCAAACCAGAGAAGAAAATTGCAACCTTGTAGGGCTTCATTTTCTCGCTGGTAGGGATCAGTTCATAGCTGTCATCTTTCGTGTCGAGGTACAGTAGATGGTTTTTCTTAGAAAGAACTTCGCAGCTCTGGTCGAGTTTTCCGCAGGAAACACCAACATACTGATTTTCCGCCGCCTTTGCGGTGAGGATCATCTCCATCGGTTCAAGATGGATGCCATTCACTTTGCACAGTGCGGACAAGAAACAAATAATGACCGATGCAGACGAGGACAAGCCACCAATCGGCAGGCTACCCTCGATGATGCCAGACAGACCAACTTTCAGGCGGTACTTTTCTCCCAGCATCTTAGCTGCACCGCGCAGATGGTCGGCCCAGTCGCCCTGCTTTTCATCCGGCACTGCGCTTACAAAAAACTGAGCGCGTTTCGGGAAGTTCAAAGACTGCAATTCTACAACGCCATTCTGTTTCGGGTGGTAGGCCATGTGGATTCCCTTGTCGATTGCCAAACCATTGATTTTTCCGTACTGATGGTCGATATGCGCTCCCAGCGGACTGATACGGTACGGGCAGAACGCCACATCAAACGGCTCCTGATGGTATAATTCCTTGTAAACCTCAACACACTTCATGGATTCGTTTTCCTATTCTTCTTGTTTATTTGTAAAACTTTGCGTACCACTCAGCGAACTTCCGCAGACCCTCGCGCAAACTGGTAGATGGCTTATATCCGAAGTCACGCTCCAGTGCGCTCGTGTCCGCGTAGGTCACAGGTACATCACCCGGCTGCATCGGAACCAGTTTCTTGTGTGCTTCAAAGTCGTAATCTTCCGGCAGGACACCAGCACGGATCAGTTCTTCCTGCAAAATCTGTACGAAGTCCAACAGATTTTCCGGGTTCTGATTACCAATGTTATAAACTGCATACGGAGGAACAGGCAGACCATCTTCGCCGTTCTTGCGCTCCGGCGCACCCTGCATTACACGAACAACGCCTTCAACAATATCGTCCACATAAGTAAAGTCGCGCTTGCAGTTACCGTAGTTGAAAATCTGAATTGTCTCGCCTTTCAGCAGCTTATTCGTAAAGCCAAAGTACGCCATATCCGGGCGACCCGCAGGGCCATACACCGTGAAGAAGCGCAGACCCGTGGAAGGAATGTTGTACAGTTTAGAATAGGCATGGGCCATCAATTCATTGGACTTCTTGGTCGCTGCATACAGCGATACCGGGTTATCCACCTTGTCATCCGTACTGTAAGGAACTTTTTTATTACTGCCATATACGGAAGAACTGGACGCATAGACCAGATGCTCCACCGGGGTATGTCCTTCCTCGTAAGAATGGCGGCAGGCTTCCAGAATGTTATAGAAGCCAATCAGGTTTGCTTCCACATAGGCATCAGGATTTGTAATGGAATACCGAACGCCAGCCTGCGCACCGAGGTTCACAACGATTTCCGGTTTATACTGTTCAAAGATAGATTCGATCACAGCCTTGTCAGCCAGATTACCTTTTACGAAGCTGAAATTTTCAAACTGTTCCAGTTCATTCAAACGGGCTTCTTTTAGGCGCACATCATAGTAGTGGTTCATGTTGTCCAAGCCCACGACCTTGACGCCCTCCACCGTGGAGAGCAGCCGCTTTGCAAGATTGGAACCGATGAAGCCCGCCACACCCGTGATAAAAATGCTCTTGTTTTTCAGATCAATTTTTGTTTTATTTTCCATCATAATTTTTCTTATCCTCCCTTGTTGACTTCCCTGCTTATTTCATTGCACAACAACAAGCCTGTATACAGATTGCCACAGCAATCTATACGCAGGCTCGCCTTCGTACCTCCTTATTCTGTTTTCTGCTCTATCAGCTTTCGCTGTGGTGGGTTAAGTATAGAGCGCAACCAGAAGCCATTAGCGCCTAAAATCACGCTGGCTGTAACGCACCATGACAGGCAGAAACAGGTTGAGGTGAAAAGGTCAAGCCGCGTAAACCCGCATGAAATCAGGCTTTTCTCTGGTTGCCCATATTATTTCACACTCCCCGTCTGGATTCAGGTACACCGTACCACCCAGCTTATGGATTTCTTTATAGAAATGGCCAGCAAAAGGTCCGATACGGCAGGCCATGATGTAAACGATCGGATGCTTAATCCGATGTTCCTTTATGTACTTGCAGCAAGCCTTCAATGCCGCAACATCATAGTAAATTGCCTGTGCAGGTCCAATCTGAGGAATATCTATTTTGAAACAATGTGCATTGTGGAATTCAAACTCATGATCATTGATTCTGGTCACACCATCCACTTTTGTTTCATCCATGCAGCCGTCACCGTTAGCCTTACACGCCACATGATATTTAATATTTTTCTTGTTCTGGTGATACTCTGTGAGCTTATAAACAAAAGTCTCGTATCCGCCATAAGCGCCTAAGCTCTTAGCTCCTACCAGAAATACGTGTTGTACTTCGTTTTCCCGCTGCATTCTTCCTACCCCTGTGTTCTTAAAATTTAAAAGTATCTTTCAGTCCCAGCCACTTCTGGTCCTTATCGCTCAGATTTAATGCTGTACCGTCTTCCAGCGTGTAGCCCTCTGCGCTGGCACTGCCCTTGTATTCGCCTTTCATCTCCGGCCACTCAATGCCGATTTCCGGGTCGTTCCAAGCCATACCGCCCTCATCATTCGGATGCCAGAAGTCATTAACCTTGTAGCAGAACTCTGCCTCATCACTCAGAACCAAGAAGCCATGAGCAAAGCCCTCTGGAATGAGGAACTGCTTCTTGTTCTCGGCCGACAGGGTAACACCATACCATTTGCCGTAGGTCGTAGAATCACTTCTCAGATCAACAGCAACATCAAACACAGTGCCACGTACAGCGCGCACCAGTTTGCACTGCGGATACTGCTTCTGGAAGTGTAGACCGCGCAGCACGCCCTTTGTAGACATAGACTGATTGTCCTGCACGAAGTGGATGTCAATGCCAGCCTCTTTCATATCTTTTTCGTTGTAGGTTTCCATGAAATAGCCACGTGCGTCACCGTGAACCGCAGGCTCAATCACGCAAAGACCTTCGATGCCACCCACATTTTTCTCAACTTTAATCTGTCCCATTTATTCCATCTCCTCTATTACTGCTCGATTTCTTTCAGATAACGACTCAGTGCATCCTGCCAAGTCGGAAGCGGAGTAAATCCAGCCTCCACCAGCTTGCTCTTATCCAAACGACTGTTGAACGGACGAGCGGCCTTGCTCAGACCATACTCCTCGGTACTTACCGGAAGCACCTCCGTCTTATATCCAGCCTGACGATAGATTTCTTTCGTGAAATCATACCAGCTGATATAGCCGCCCTCGTTGGTGGCGTGATAATAGCCGTACTTCTCAGTTTCATTCATATCAACGAGCAGTCGAGCCAAATCATATGTATAGGTCGGTGTGCCAATCTGATCCTTGACCACACGGACAGTGTCGTGTGTCTTACCAACATTCAGCATGGTCTTAATAAAGTTCTTACCATTCAAGCCAAACACCCATGCAATGCGGACAATGAAATACTTCTCCAGTGTCTGGCTGACTGCCAGCTCACCTTCCAGTTTCGTCTGTCCGTATACATTCAGCGGTTTGTAATCCTTGCAGTCCGGCTGCCAAGGCTCGGTACCCTGACCATCGAACACATAGTCTGTGCTGATGTAGGTCATTTTGCAATCCAGCTTCTTGCAGACATCTGCAATGTTCTGAGTGCCACCTGCATTGATGGCACGGACTTTCGCCACTTTATCATCGTCCTCTGCCATATCCACAGCAGTCCATGCTGCACAGTGGATCACGGCATCCGGATTTACTTCTGTAATTACTTTTTCAACTGCTTCTTTATCAGTAATATCCAGTGCTACATACGGAGCCTTCGTAACCGCAGAACCATCTGCCACACCGCTGTAGGTTTCCTGAATATCAGAACCGACACCCTCATGACCGCGCTTCAGCAGCTCGTTCATCACATCATGGCCCAACTGACCGCCAACGCCTGTTACAAAAAAATTCATGTTCTTTCCTCCTCTGGCTTCTTAGCGGTTGCTATACAAAGGTTTCATAACCTCCGTAAGCCCCCAATGACTTCGCGCCCACAAGATATATGTGCTGTATTTCTTTCCTTAAATTCATTTCTCTATTCCATCCTCACATTTTATCGCTAATGTTACATCTATTCCCTTATGGACAAAAATAAACAGACCCACGGCGGGTCGCACAAAGGCAATCCACCGTAGGCCTGAACTCTCCTTCAATCTTTATTTGCTGCTCCTTTTGTGGGTCAAAACAGAGCTTCCAAAAGCCTCCTACATATAACCCCCAGGATTTTCCGCTTCTTGCAGTTTTTCAACAAATAAAACATTTGAAGGACAACTCAAGCCGTCAAAACCCTTTAGTTATCGTAGGTTTTCTTGGTTGACCCTATTATATCTCTAGCCCCCTTCTTCTCAATAGTCGGAACAACCTTTTGACGGATACCAGCATATTCAATGGTTTTGTCATACTCTGCACCGCTCACATGATGGCCTGCTCTATTGTAGCAAGTCACATCACAACCATTCTGTGCCATCCTGGTGCATAGTTCTTTTACAACAATCTCTATCCCGCCTTCACGCGAAAGACGTTTCTGTCCAAAAACCGCAAGTCTGATTTTTTCTTCCATTACTTCTCTCCAACCGTCATTCCATAGTTTCTATTCTTGTCCTAGGCTTATACACAATCCCAGCAGTTTTTTTCCTTAAATTGTCATGCTCGTCTTTCACTATTCACCTTTCCTACTTCATAGCACAACAACAAGCCTGTATACAGATTGCAGCAACAATCTATACGCAGGCTTGTCCTCGTACCTCCTTATTTTGTTTTCTGCTCTATCAGCTTTCGCTGTGGTGGGTTAAGTATAGAGCGCAACCAGAAGCCATTAGCGCCTAAAATCACGCTGGCTGTAACGCACCATGACAGGCAGAAACAGGTTGAGGTGAAAAGGTCAAGCCGCGTAAACCCGCATGAAATCAGGCTTTTCTCTGGTTGTCCATATTATTTCACACTCCCC
>ERZ1034897.247-NODE-247-length-29963-cov-206.397987_pt1 | contig 29963 bp, 17 predicted proteins | sample MGYA00520629_ERZ1034897 | MGnify/ENA primary metagenome ERZ1034897 (study PRJEB33766, sample SAMN09781789) | gut metagenome | biome: gut microbiome | host: Homo sapiens | place: Madagascar | study: EMG produced TPA metagenomics assembly of the PRJNA485056 data...
TATAGTAATTGATGGTTGCCTTTACCTGTTCCTTACCCTCAGGGGTGTAGATGGCTTCGGCAGCACGCTGGCTGATATAGCTTGTACCATTAAACTTGGTACACTGGCGGCGGTCCCAGATAGGATTCAATGCTACTTCCTCACCTGCCAATGTCTTTGCCTTCAACTCCTTAGGAACAATGGTGTAACCACAACGCACACCGGTGAATCCGGCAGTCTTCGAATAACTGTGGAATTCTATCGCTACCTTTCTGGCTCCACGAATCTCGTAGATAGAATGAGGAATTGATGGGTCGGTGATATATGCCTCGTAGGCTGCATCATAGAGGATGATGCTCTCGTTCTTGATAGCATAGTTTACCCATTTTCTGAGTTCCTCCTTCGAGATGACCGTACCCGTAGGGTTGTTTGGATAGCAGAGGTAAATCATATCCACACGGTGGTCTGGAATCTGAGGGATGAAGTCATCGCTCTCATCGCAAGGCATGTAGGTTACGTTACTCCACTTGCCATTCTCAAAGACTCCGGCTCTACCTATCATCACGTTAGAATCTATATAAACCGGATAAATCGGGTCGGTAACGCCGATGTTGTTATCCCATCTCAAAATCTCCTGGATATTTCCCGTATCGCTCTTGGCTCCATCGTTCACGAAGACCTCGTTGGCATCGAGATGAATGCCACGGGGCAGGAAGTCGTTCTTGATGATAGCCTCACGAAGGAAATCGTAGCCTCGCTCCGGACCGTAGCCTCTGAAAGAAGCCTGCTCAGCCATCTCGTCTACAGCCTTGTGCATCGCCTTGATGACGGCAGGGCAGAGAGGCTGGGTTACGTCACCGATGCCCAGACTGATTACACGCTGCTTTGGATGTGCAATCTTGTAGGCGTTCACCTTCTTTGCGATGTCGGCAAACAAGTAGTTGTTGGCCAACTTCAGGAAATGTTCATTAACTAATGCCATATTTTGTTTCTCCTTTTATTTACGGTCATTATCGACCATTTGTTATTTAAGTTTGCTCTTATTTATAATTCAATTTCTCCTTCGAATGAGAAGGCTGCAGGTCCCGTCATGTAGACATGATCGTCAGCCTCACTGTGTTCTATCTGGAGAGTTCCGCCATCCATCACGATACTGCTCTTTCTCGAAGCACGCTTGGTCAGGGCTGCGGCTACAGCTGTGGCGCAGGCTCCTGTGCCGCAAGCCATTGTAATTCCGCTTCCCCTTTCCCAAACTCTAGTTCTTATGACGTCTGTATCTGTCACTTGTGCGAATTCGATGTTGCAGCGCTGAGGAAAAGCCTTGTCTCTTTCCAGAATCTTACCGTAATGGGCGATGTCGATGGTGTCGATGTCCTCCACAAAGGTTACAAAATGTGGATTTCCCATACATACGTAAGTTCCTTCAAATGTCCTTCCGTCAGCTTCCAGCGTTGAAGGACCGATGAATTGCTCAGGATTTTCCAATATCGGTTTCAGCATGTCCACAGTCACCGATTCCACGGTTTTCGTGTTTTCCTGAATGTGCAATCTCAATATCTTGACACCCGAAAGGGTTTCCAGTCGGATGGTGTCTTTTCTCGTCAATCCCTTTTCGTAGAGATATTTTCCGATGCATCGGCTTGCATTGCCGCACATCATCGCTTCTGAACCATCGGCATTGAAGATACGCATGGAGTAGTCGGCTCGTCTGGCGTCATGCGGTTTACCGATGAGAACCAGTCCATCGCTTCCTATGCCCGTGTGATAAGCACTCCAGGCAATGGCTGCCTTCTCTGGGTCAGGGATGTTATACTGTTCGGTGTCTACATAAATGTAGTCATTACCCGCTCCCTGCATCTTGGTGAAATGAACTGTTTCTTTCATATTGCGTTGTCCTTTAAGTTTGAATTTCTTCTTTTATCTCTCACGTCTTGTCTCTTGTTGAGATTTGACTTTTTGCTAATCAATCGATACTTTCGATGACTATTTGTTTGATTTCGGTTGCAAAGGTACGACGATTTGTTGGAATATGCAAGAAAATATCTGCATTAAATGTTGATAGTTTTTTGTATTCTTTCAATTTGTAATACTGAAAAGTCTTGTTGCTTACAAATTGTAAGGTTATTTAGGTGTGATGGAATAAATTTATAATATTGCCCGAAAATTAGAATCAAAAAGCTTCTGAAAGTTTTAAAATGCTGATAAAATGCAGTAATTTTGCAGCTGTAAACGAACATGGTGCTAAATAAAGCCTTGGTTTAGATGACAACCAAATAAAAGTCCGTTTTCAATTGAGACAATCAATAAAAGTATTAACACATTATTAATTATTAGGATTTATGAATTTGTATGTAGAATGGGCAAGAAAGTATCATATTTTCTTGCCCATATTTATTATCTTTGCACCCGATATTTACATAAACTTCAAACTTAATCATAAACAGAATCATAGATGAAGAAATTATTTGTTTTATTGGCGATGGCATTGGCTACATGCAATCTCTTTGCAAAGTCAGACTTCGTACAGGTAAAGGACGGACATTTCGTTCGTGATGGTAAACCTTATTATTATGTAGGCACCAACTTCTGGTATGGCGCTATCCTGGGCTCAGAGGGACAGGGCGGCAACCGGGAACGACTCTGCCGTGAACTTGACAAGATGAAGGAGATGGGCATCGACAACCTGCGCATCCTGGTGGGTTCTGATGGCAAGCGTGGAGTGAAGACCAAGGTGGAACCTACCTTGCAGGAAGCACCGGGCGTTTATAATGATACCATACTTGCCGGTCTCGATTATCTCCTGATGGAGATGGGCAAACGCAAGATGGTGGCTGTGCTCTATCTCAACAATTCCTGGGAATGGAGCGGCGGTTACGGCTATTATCTGGAGCAGGCAGGTTTGGACAAGGCGCCACGTCCTGATGAGGATGGCTATCCGGCATTCATGAATTTCGTGGCTCAGTATGCTTCCTGTGATAAGGTTCACCAACTCTTCTATGATTACGTGCGTTTCATTCTTACTAGAACCAATAGATATACAAAGAAAAAATATAAGGACGATCCAGCCATCATGTCATGGCAGATAGGCAATGAGCCTCGTGCCTTCAGCAAGGAGCAGTTGCCTGCATTCGAGAAATGGCTGGGAGAGACAAGCAAGCTGATCCGTTCACTCGATAAGAACCATCTTATCTCCATCGGAAGTGAAGGCAAGTGGGGCTGTGAAGGCGAGTTGGATTGCTGGGAACGCATTTGTGCCGACCGGAATGTAGATTATTGCAATATCCATTTGTGGCCTTACAACTGGAGTTGGGCAAGAAAAGACCATTTGCTGGAAGATTTAGGCGTATCTTGCAAAAATACAAAGGAGTATATTGATGAACATCTTGCTGTTTGCGGTCGCATCCGTAAGCCGTTGGTGATGGAAGAGTTCGGTTATCCTCGTGACGGTTTCTCCTTCTCTCCTTCTTCTACTACAGAAGGTCGTGATGGTTATTATAAGTATGTCTTCAGTCTTGTTGGCGACAATGCCGCCTCTGGTGGTTATTTTGCCGGTTGCAACTTCTGGGGCTGGGGTGGTTTTGCCCAGCCGAAGCACGAGCAGTGGCAGGTAGGAGATGATTATACCGGCGATCCTGCCCAGGAAGCCCAAGGTCTCAATTCCGTCTTCTCTTCAGATAAGTCAACGCTTGATGTAATCAAGACACAGGTTGATAGGATGAAGAAGATTGGAAAGTAGTTTTATTTCCTAGTGAGATAAAAAGTTGTATTCGAAGGGGCTGCTATTAAAAAAAGACTTTGTCTCGACTTGATATCATCGGGGCAAAGTCTTTTATAGATACTTTTCTTGATGTTTTTTTACATGCCAATCGTTAATGGTTGCATCTTCACATCCTTGCTGTTGGTGCCCACCATGATCTCGAAATCGCCAGGCTCCAGGATGTGCTTCAAGTCGGCATTATAGAACTTGAGCATCTCTGGGGTGATGTCGAAACTTACTTCTCGGCTCTCACCTGCTGCCAGGTGGATGCGCTGGAAGCCCTTTAGCTCTTTGATAGGGCGAGAGATGGAGCATACCATATCGCGGATGTAGAGCTGTACCACCTCGTCGGCATCCTTGTTGCCTGTGTTTTGTACCGTGATGGTGGCTGTAATCTTCTCATCATTCTTCCAAGTATCAGCCTCATTCGTAGCGATAGATGCTTGGCTTTGACTCAAGCGCAAATCGCTGTAAGCGAAGGTGGTATAGCTCAGACCATAACCGAATGGGTAGAGTGGACCATTGCTCACGTCCAAGCAGTTGCTAGCATACTTGGCAAACTGAGGGTTGTCATCTGGTACAGGACGTCCGGTATTCTGATGGTTATAGTAGAGAGGCTCCTGACCTGTGGTCTTAGGCATGGAGGTGGTGAGCTTGCCCGTAGGCACCTTGTCGCCAAAGAGCACGTCGCAGATGGCATCTCCCGTCTCTGAGCCGCCAAACCATACGTTGAGGATGGCTCCTACGTGCTGTTTCTCCCAGGTCAATACGGTAGGACGACCGGCAAAGTTGAGCAGTACTACAGGCTTGCCCAACTTCACGAGTTCGGCTAGGAGTTCGTGCTGCACATCAGGCATCTCCAGATTGGTACGAGTACCGCATTCACCGCTCATGTCGGCAGTTTCGCCCATGGCGCATACGATGACGTCTGCATCCTTGGCTACGCTCAATGCCTCCTGCTTCAGCTGTGCGTCATCGCCACGCTGGATGGTCTTTCCAAATTCGCCAGCCTTCTGTAGCTCGGCATCTCTCCATACGTTGCTGCCCTGAGCATAGAGCAGTTGAGCCTTGCCCTTCAGGGCTTGCTGCATCGCCTCCTTGAGGGTGATGTACTTTTCTGGTGCCTGCGCCACGCTCCAGGTGCCGGCTATGTTGTTGCGGGTATCGGCAAGCGGACCTATCAGTGCCACCTTTCCTTCCTTCTTCAGTGGCAGGATATTTGCCTCGTTCTTCAGCAATACGAAGGTCTCGGCAGCCACGTCTCTAGCCGCTTTGCGATTTTCGGCGATATATATTTCCTTCTTGCTGCGCTTGGTGTCGCAGTAGCGGTAAGGATCCTTGAAGAGTCCCAATCGGTATTTTGCCTCCAGTACTCGGCGGCAAGCCTGATTGATTTCCTCCTCGCTCACCTTGCCCTCCTTCACGCTTTGGGCTAGATGTTGTACATATGCCTTGGAGCACATATCCATGTCGGTGCCTGCATGCAGAGCCTCTTCGCCAGCTTGTTTCAGGTTTTGGGCGGTACCATGCTGCAATATTTCGGCTATGCTGGCATAGTCGGTTACGAGCATGCCGTTAAATCCCCAGCGGTTTCTCAACACGTCGGTCATCATCCATCGGTTGGCAGTTGCTGGCACGTAGTCGATGAGATTGAAAGATGACATCACGCTGCCTACGCCTGCCTTCACCACAGCTTCATATGGAGGCAGATACTGATTGAACATGCGCACGCGACTCATGTCGGTGGTGTTATATTCCTTGCCGCTCTCCACGGCTCCATATAGTGCGAAGTGCTTGAGGCAAGCCATCATCTTGTTGCTCTCGGCGATGTATCCAGTGCCCTCTGCCCACATCTTGGAGGCGGTTTCGCCCTGGTATCCCTGGGTCATGGCTGCTCCCAGGATGCCACTTAGGTATGGATCCTCGCCATTGCCTTCGGAGATGCGTCCCCAACGGGCATCGAGAGCCACGTCTACCATAGGTGAGAAAGTCCAGTTGATACCATCGGCGGTAGCTTCCTTGGCAGATACGGCGCCCACCTGCTTCATGGCCTCGGTGTCCCAAGAGCAGGAGAGGGCGAGAGGGATAGGGAACATGGTCTCATAACCATGAATCACGTCCATACCCACGAGCAATGGTATGCCCAGTCGGCTCTTCTTGATGGCGATGTCTTGCAATGCCTTGATCTTGTCGATGCCCTTGATGTTGAACACACCACCCATATTGCCTGCTGCTATGTCGCCGCCCACTTGGGTGTTGAGTGCTCCGCCGGTAGTGATGTCGCCAGCCACCATCAGGTTCAGCTGTCCTATCTTCTCCTGCAGGGTCATCTTCGCCATCAGTTCGTCCACGAATTCCTTCATTGGCTTGATTTTCGTAGCCATAGCCGGACTTATCGTCAGCATAGCTACCACGAGTGTTGCTAAGATTGTCTTTTTCTTCATACCTTATTATATATGTTATTGTTTATTCCTTATCTTCTGCAAAGATACTAATATTTTCGATAAGTTGGTGATGTGAAGTGTTAAAATGTGGAGAAAAGTGGAGGGGAGAAAAGGCGATGCTTCTGCTAGCTAGATATTTAAGGAAAAATGCATCTCTAGAAAAAGTGGACTCAAAATGAAAGATTTTCTTGATTTCTATCCACGGAAGTTTGGCGATTTCGATATTATTTATTACTTTTGCATCCGATAAACAATTAAGAACATTTGAAAACCAAGATAATATTCTATGATTAAAACAATGAAAATGATATGCCTCATGTTCATGCTGCTCTTGGCACCTGCACTGCTGGCTAGCGAAAATGCCCTCAGGGCAGGCGAAAACAAGGAGACCGAGGCTCTCTACGATAGTCTGGACAATGCCATTGCCCAGACAGCTCAGTATGTGAAGCAGAGAGAGGTGCGCATAGCCCAGCTGGAGGGTAAGCTGATGAAGGCTCGCTCCCCTAAGACTCAGTATGACCTGGCTTATGCTCTCTTTGAGGAATATCGCTCCTATAAGAACGACCTAGCCATGAAGTATATCAATCGATGCATCGACCTAGCCCATAAGAATAACAACCTGCAGCAGGAGGGCAATGCCAAGGCTCTGCTCGCCTTTCAGGAATCCACCACAGGTGATTATGCCGAATCTTACAACGTACTCAAGACCATCGACCCTCAGCAGCTGGACTCCGCCGGACTGCGCAATTACTACTGGGCTTATCAGCATCTCTATGGCGAGATGACCTATTATGCCAACGTAGATTTCCTTAGAAAGTATTATCGTGAGAAATATGAGGGCTATATCCAGATGGCAGAAAGCCTGCTACAGCCCACAGACGACCGCTATCTGCAACTCCAGGAAACTAGACTGCGTGACAGTGGCAATATGAAGGAAGCTCTGAAAATTAACGATAAGCGATTGGCACTCGCTGTACCAGGGTCTCACGAGTATGCCATCGTTACTTTTTATCGTGCCATTATCTATAAGGTGAACAATCGGACAGAAGATGCCTGTCATTATCTCCTCCTTTCAGCTATCAGCGATGTGAAGTTGGCTGTGATGGACCAAGGTTCGCTCTGGGAACTAGCCAATCTGCTGGGTGTGGCTGCTAAGGCTAATGAGCAGCAGTTGGCTCGCTCTTACGACTACATCAAGTTTGCCTGGCAGTCTGCCTCCATCTTTGGTACGCCTATCCGCAGCCGTCAGATTATGCCTGTGCTCACCACCATAGAGGAGAATTTTCAGAAGCAGCTTGCCACCACCAATCGCGATCTGAAGATAGCCATCTGTTGGATCGTCCTGCTGGTGCTCTTGGTACTGGGCTTGCTCTTCTATGTGAACAAGCAGCGCCAGCGCATAGCCGCTGCCCTCCACAAGCAGAAACTTACCAACCGAGAACTCCAGAATGCCAACGAGAGACTGGAGAGGGCTGTGCAGCAACTCAATGCTGCCAATGAGCAGCTCAATGCAGTCAATGAGAGCTTGAACCAGGTGAACGGAGATCTGAACGAGAGCAATAAGATGAAGGAGGTGTATATAGGCAGATTCCTGCGTCTCTGCGCCGTGTACGTGGATAAGATAGAGACCATGCGCAAGCGAGTCATCAAACTGGTGAAGGCACGTGAGCTCACCAAGTTGCTCACCATGATGCAGACCGACCATGAGTATGTGGGCGAGCTATACGACCATTTCGACTCAGCCTTCCTCAAGCTCTTCCCTAACTTTGTGGAGGAATTCAATGCTCTCTTGAAGCCAGAGGAGCGCATCGTGCTAGAGGATGACCGCAAGCTCTCTACCACCATTCGCATCTTCGCCCTCATCCGTCTGGGCATAGAGGATAGCTCCAAGATAGCCGAGTTTTTGCACTATTCAGTGAATACCATCTATAATTATAGAGCCAAGGTAAAGAATGGTGCCCTCTGCGATAGGGAGGAATTCGAGAATAAAGTGAAGATGATAGGAATGAAGTAATTAAGAATTAGGAATTAAGAATTCTGTTCGGAATATAAATGAAAATTCCGTGTAATCCGTTCCTCTAAAAAATATTAGGCACAGATTACACGGAGTTTTTTTATTTCAGTTCAAATGCTTTCTTGAGCTTCAGGTTATCTGCGGCATTACCTACGAGTGCCTCAAATTGTCCTGCCTCTGCCTTCCAAGATGCAGTGGCTTCGTCATAGTAGCTCAGAGCATCCTTCTGGATGGTGATGTTCACATCCTTGCTCTCGCCAGGCTGCAAGTATACCTTTTGGAATCCCTTCAGCTCCTTGTAAGGACGGTCAATGGATGACTTCACGTCGTGGATGTAGAGCTGTACCACCTCGGCACCAGCTCGCTTGCCCACATTCTTCACATTGACGGTGAATGTGATGCTGCCATCTGCATTCATCTGAGCCTTGTCGCTGCGCAGATTGCTCAGTTGGAACTGGGTGTAGCTCAGTCCATGACCAAAGCTGAAGGAAGGCTTCTGTTGCTGCTTGTCGATCCAGCGATACCCCACGTAGATACCCTCTTTGTATTCTTCATCGATGATGTTGCCCTCGGTCTTGTCGCCACCTTCCTTGCGCCATGTGCCAGGATAAGTGTCTAGGGCATGGGCACCCACCTGCTTCAGTGATTCATACCAGGTGAATGGCATCTTGCCGCTAGGATTGGCATCTCCACTGAGGATGCTTGCCAATGCCTCACCACTCTCTGAACCGATAAACCAGCCCTGAACGATGGCAGGAACCTGCGCCTTCCAAGGCATAGCCACGGCATTGCCAGAGATATTGACGTAGATGAAATTCTTGTTAGCCTTTGCCAAAGCCTCAATGAGCTTGTTCTGGGCATAAGGCAATTCATACTGCTTGCGGTCGTGACCCTCGCAGTCCTGGTAGTCGCTCTTGTTCAGTCCGCCAAACATCACCACATAGTCGGCATCCTTGGCTTTCTTCACTGCCTCGGCTATTAGCTCTGCCTCTGGGCGCTCATCCTTCAGGTTCTGTCCGGTGGTCACACCATTGTAGTCGCCTGTTACATCTCCCACATATCCACGGGCATAGTCCACGCTGATGCCCTCCTTGCTGAGTCGAGCCTTTAAGCCATCGAGTGGAGAAATCTCCTTCTGCGCCTTGAGCGAAGAACTACCGCCGCCCACGGTCATCATCTTGATGGCATTCTCGCCCACCACGAGCACCTTCTTAGCCTTCTTCATGTCGATAGGCAGTACGTTCTTCTTGTTTTGCAAGAGTACGATGCCCTCTTCGGCTATCTGCTTGGCTGTGGCATAATGCTGGTCGGAGCAGAGGAATCCGTGAGGCTTGTTAGGATTCATCGTGGTACGATAGAAGAGGCGCAATACGCGGCGCACTTTCTCATCCAGCTCCTTGGTAGAATATTTGCCCTCTTGTATACCTTTTATATAAGGTGTGGCGAGATAGTAATTGTCGTAGGCATTGCTGGCTCCCCAAGAGAGTCCGTTGGTCCAGGAACCAAACTCCATGTCCAGCCCATTCTTTACGGATTGGTCGGTATTGTGGGCTCCACCCCAGTCGCTTACCACTACGCCGTCAAACTTCCAGTCGCCCTTCAGTATCTTGTTGAGTGTCCACTGGTTGTGGCAGTTGTGCTCGTCCTTGTACAGGTTGTAAGCACCCATGATGGCCCATGTCTTGCCCTTCTCTACGGCGGCCTTGAAGGCTGGCAGATAAATCTCGTGCAGGGCGCGGTCGGTCACCTTCACGTTTACCAAGTGGCGATATTCCTCATCGTTGTTCAGGCAGTAATGCTTGACGCAGGCTGATACGCCTTTGCTCTGTAGTCCCTGTATATAAGGTACCACCATGATGCTGGCAAGATAAGGATCTTCGCCCATGTACTCGAAGTTGCGGCCATTGAGCGGAGTACGATAGATATTCACGCCCGGACCCAGTATCATGTCCTTGCCACGATACAGAGCTTCCTCGCCAAGCGCCTCACCATAGATGCGGCTCATTTGTGGATTCCAAGATGCGGCTAGGCAGGTGAGGGCAGGGAAGGCTACGCAGGAGTCATTGGTCTGTCCTGCCTGTTCCCACTCATCCCAGAGTACGTCGGGACGTACACCGTGAGGTCCATCGTCGGTCCAGAAGTCAGGGAATCCCAAGCGAGGAACTCCAGCTGATGAGAACTTGCTCTGGGCATGGATGATGCGAATCTTCTCCTGCAAGGTCATGCGGGCGATAGCATCATCGATGCGTTGCTCCATGGGCTTGCTCTGATCGAGATAGAGAGGCAATTGCTGCTGTGATTGCTGTGCCATTGTGGTGGTCATTGCTGATGCACAAAGCACACACGTCATAATCAAATGTTTCATACTCTATGTTAGTTGATTGTTAAATTTGTGTTAGAAAATCCTATTTTGACATTTTCTCTTGCAAAAGTAATAAATAATAGGTGAAGAAACAACCCTATGTGCGGCGAAAGTGGATGAGTGTAAAAGTGGTACTTGATGCAAGTGCTTGAAGAATAGGCTTATAAGTAATTTGAAGATAGATTGAAAAGTGGATGAAAATGAATCTTGAAAAAGTGTCTGATTCCCAATTATCCCAAGGAAACCATGGTGTGAAACTCTTTATGGATATCTTTATCCCGTCCACTTTCATGTCTAATATGTAATTATATAAAGTGCTGATAATCAACAGTAATATTCCTTTTGTGGGCAAAAAATATCCACTTATCTCGTGAAACGTCTTGTAAATATCGAAAAATCATATTATATTTGCAACCGAAAACAAAGCTTAACGCATTTTAAAGATGCACTGCTACACAGGCTTTATACATTATTATATATAATGAGGCGGGCCGAAAGTGAATAAACAACAAAAACTGGAAAGAATAAACAATAGAATATAATAATTTCTAAACTAACATCCGAAGATATGAAAACAAAAAGTATCTTGCTGGCGTCTGCATTATTAATGTCAGCGTCAGCGTTCGCGCAAAAGAACACCTTCAAGGGTGTTGTGTTGGACGATCAGGGAGAACCTGTGATCGGAGCAACTATTCAGGTGAAGGGTCAGAAGGGCGCTGGTGCCATCACTGACATGGACGGTAACTTTATCATCGATACCGATGCTAAGTCTACCCTCGTCATCACCTATATCGGTTTTAAGGAAACCGAGGTAAAGCCTTCTGCCAACATGCGCATTACCCTGAAACAAGACGACAAGACCCTCGACGAGGTGGTTGTAGTGGGTTATGGCGTTCAGAAGAAGAGCGTCGTAACAGCAGCCATCGCCAAGGTTGGCTCTGAGGATTTGGCAGGCAAAAGCCCTGTGCGTGTAGACAACGCCCTGAAGGGTTTGGCAGCCGGTGTCAATGTTACCTCATCATCTGGTCAGCCAGGTGCATCACCTAAGGTGCGCATCCGTGGTACTGGTACCATCAATAATAGCGACCCTCTCTACATCGTGGATGGTATGCCTATTGAGGGTGGTTTGGACTATTTGAATCCAAGCGATATCGAGAGCATCGAGGTGTTGAAGGATGCTGCTTCTGGTGCCATCTATGGTGCCCGTGCTGCCAACGGTGTAATTCTCGTAACCACCAAGAAGGGTAAGATTGGAAAAGCACAGATCAACTATAACTTCTCATACGGTTGGCAGAGCGCATGGAAGAAGCGTGATGTAACCAGCGCTACTGATTATGCCATCCTTCAGAATGAGCGTGCAGTGAATGGTGGTCAGGCTCCTATCTATGCTGATCCATACAAACTGACTGACTCTAATGGTAATGCCATCAATGGTTTTGGTACTGATTGGCAAGACTTGGTATTCAATGACAATGCTCCTGTTCAGAACCATGAGGTAAGCATCAGTGGTGCATCCGATAAGATCAACTACTACCTCTCCATGGGCTACTATAAGCAGGAAGGTATCGTAGGTGGTAACTACGGACAGAGCAACTATGAGCGTCTCTCCCTGCGCAGCAACAATATATATAATGTAATAGATGCCAGCAAGGACCGCAACTTCCTCAATAAGCTCGATGTAACCGTCAACATGGCTTACACCCGTGTAAAGAGTACTGGTATCGATGCCAATAGTATCTATGGCTCAGTATTGGGTAGTGCCCTCTATCTTGCTCCAACATTGGCTCCTACGGTAACCAATAGCAATGTGGCGAAGAAGTATTATGATGCCTACGAGGATCCTAACACATACGATGCTAATGGTAAAGTGAACGGTACCCGTGATACTTACGAGCTTCTCCGTGATGCCAATGGCAACTATTATACTATCCCAGGTATGGGTGGTACCTATCAGGAGATGAACAATCCTCTTGCCATGATGGCGCGCCCAGCAGGTAAGAACTGGTCACACAAGTTTGTGCCTAAGTTCTCTATCGACCTCCAGCTCTGGGACAACTTGAAGTATCATTTCACTTATAGTGCCGACCTCAGCTTCTGGGGTACTGATAGCTACACCGCATCCAAGTATTACCTCTCAGGTAATAACTATTCTACACATACCTCAGCTTACAAGAGTTCTGACAAGGGTATCAACTGGCAGGTAGAGAATACTTTGACTTACGATAAGACTATCGGCAAGCACAGTTTTGCTGTTGTCTTGGGTCAGAGTGCAATGAAGAATAAGAGTGATTATCTGAACGGCAGCCGTTGGAATCTTGTGAATGTAAACAAGCCTTCTATCGACTATGCAACAGGAAACTATACACAGACAATCACAAAGGATAAAGCTGGCAATATCATCTCCGTAGGTGCTCCAACCATTGAGCATGGTGTATCAGGTGGCAATAATGTAGTGCATGCTATATCTTCTCTCTTCGGTCGATTGAGCTATAACTATGATGAGAAGTACATGCTTCAGGCTACTATCCGTCGAGATGGTTCTAGCCGCTTCGGATCAACTCATAAGTATGGTACCTTCCCATCTGCCTCTATCGGATGGAACATTATGAACGAGAAATTCATGGAGAGCACTCGCGACTGGTTGAGCAACTTGAAGTTCCGTGCTAGCTGGGGTAAGAATGGTAATGATAACATCGGTGACTTCCGCTATACCGTATTGACCGCTATGGGCAGCAACGTACTCTTCGGTAAGAACGCAACCAAGTTTAATGGCTCTAAGGCGAATGCCACAGCCAATGAAGACTTGAAGTGGGAGGAGAGTGAGCAGACAGATATCGGTTTCGACTTCGGTTTCTTCGGCAGTGCGCTGACATTCTCAGCTGACTATTATGTAAAGAAGACCAACGGTATGTTGATTACTATGCCTATCCCAAGCTACGTAGGTGAGACCAAGCCAATCGGTAACGTGGGTGATATGAAGAACTCTGGTCTTGAGTTTGAGCTCGGCTATAAGTGGCATGTCTCTGATGCTCGCTTCAATGCCAAGGCTAATGTTACCTATCTGCACAATGAGTTGACCAACCTGGGTAATGATACTGGTTACATTGACCTTGATAGTTTCCAGGGTATCTCTGGTGGTGGCACTCGTGGGTCTAACGGTCAGCCTTTCCCATACTTCTATGGTTATAAGACAGCCGGTGTGTTCCAGAATATGGCAGAGGTTAATGCTTATACCAATGCAGATGGAAATTTGATCATGCCTGATGCCAAACCTGGTGATGTACGCTTTGTTGATGTCAATGGTGATGGTAAGATTAGTCCAGATGACCGTACTAACATCGGTAATGGTACACCTTCATGGACCTTCGGTTTCAACTTCAATGCAGAGTGGAAGGGTTTCGACCTCAACCTCTTCTTGCAGGGCGTAACGGGTAATAAGGTATTTGATGCAACCTATCGTACAGATGTGTTCTCTGGCAACTTCCCTACTTGGATGCTCGATCGATGGACTGGCGAGGGTACCTCCAATAAGTATCCTATTCTGAAGAATGGCGATGCTACCAACTGGCAGGTTTCAGACCTCTATCTTTGCGATGGCTCTTACTTGAGATTGAAGAATATCTCTTTGGGTTACACCTTGCCTAAGCAGTTGACCCAGAAGCTCTCTATCAGCCGCTTGCGTTTCTACGTGATGGCAGAAAACCTCATCACATGGACCAAGTATTGGGGCTTCGACCCAGAGATTTCGTCAGGTGGTACCTCTCTCGGTGTAGACTATGGTGTATATCCACAGGCTCGCACCTATACCATCGGTTTCAATCTTTCATTCTAACATCAATAACCTCTTAAAACATTGACAATTATGAAAACAAAGAGATATATAGCTTTTGGTATGTTGGCAGCCAGCATCACATTGGCAACCACATCCTGCAGCGATAGCTTCTTAGAGGTGGAGAACCCATCAGGTGAAAACCTCGAAGAATATTATACCACAGATGCCCATATCAATGAGGCTCTGAATGCGGCTTACGATTCTACCCATTGGCCGGACTGGGCTTTGGGACAGTATAATGCCCTCAATATTGATGCCGAGATTATGGGTGATGACTTCTGGGTAGGCGGTTCTAACAAAACCGATATGCAGAACTGGCACATGCTTTCCAACTATGAGGCAAATTCCAGCAATACCCTTAGCTCACTTTGGACAGTGGACTATTCAGGCATCAAGCGTTGCAATGACCTCTTGAAGTACTTGGGTTGGGCAGAGGCTAACCTCACCGCTCCTAACAAGGCATCTTACGAAATGCAGGGCAGAGCCCTCCGTGTGTATTACTACAATAACTTGTGGCACTACTTCGGAAACATTCCTTTCTATTTGGAAAACCTCTCATCTCCATATACTGCTCCTCAGTTGAGCGCTGATGAGGTATACAATAACTTAATTACTGAGTTGGAGTCAGTCATCAACTCTAATGTATTGCCTATGCGTTGGGATGATGTCAATTGTGGCAGAATGTCACAGGCGATGTGCTATATGATGTATGCCGAGATGGTGATGTATCAGAAAGATACTTCCCGTTATGCCACGGCATTGCAGTATATGCAGGAAATCATCAACGACAAGAATGAGTATGGTATCATGGACGACTTTGCTTCTATCTGGAAGAACAGTGGCGAATGGTGCAAGGAGAGCATCTGGGAAGTAAACTATGAAATCGGTTTCAGCGAGCGTTCTTGGGACAATCCACTAGGTATTGGTGGAACAGTACTTCCTACCTTGATTTCTCCAAACTCATGGCCTGGTGGCGAGGGCTGGGACGCAGGTGCTAACGGCTGGGGATTCATGCCTGTTAGGCCAGAAACTTACAATATGTTTGCATCCAATGACAAGCGTCGTGATGCTACTGTTTGGGACTGCCGTGGTGTAGAATATACCAAGCGTTATCAAGACACAGGCTTCTGGCTTGGTAAGTATCGTCCATATACAGAGAATAATGCTACTTCTGGTGATAAGGACTTGAACTACAACAATAATCTCCGTGTGTATCGTGTAGCTGAGGCTTACCTCAATGCAGCAGAGTTGTTGCTTGAAACTGGTGGAGATGCTAATCAGGCTAAGGATTATGTGAATAAGATTCGCAACCGTGCCGGCATCAATCAGCTTACGTCTGTGACCGTGGACGATGTCATCAATGAGCGCCATTTGGAGTTCGTAGGTGAGGGCAAGCGTTACTTCGACTTGGTTCGTACAGGCAAGGCTGCCAGCGTATTGGTACCAGATGAGTATGGCTATCGTACCAATTCTTGGACAGAATCTAAGAAGTATATCCCAATCGCTCAGGCAGAGCTTGACTCAGACCCAGCATTGGTACAAAATAATTATTAACGTTAAGAATCCAACAATATGAAAAAGATATTTTTAAATATGGCGCTCGCCCTCATGGCTGTGCTCATGCTAGGTGCTTGTTCTGCCGAGGAGTTTTCGGGAGCAGACAAGAGTCAAATTCCTACCATGGAAGGAGTGAATGTAGATTGGCAGGTGGACGAGGAAACGAATACTGTTACAGCTTCCGTACAAGATCTGAAAGGTGCTTACCCTTTGTGGTATATCTATTGGAATAATGCCAAGGGCGAGAAGCAGTCAATTTATTCCACATTGCCTACATTGAGCAAGCAGTTTGTCGGCGCAGGTACCTATACCATCTCTTTGCGTCTTGGCAATCGAAATGGTTTCAGTTCTGATGAGGTGAGCAAGACTGTTACTTTCACTAAGTCACAGGTAGATTGGAGTGCTGTAACTTCTAAACTCTGTGGTACAGCTGAAAAACCTAAGGTATGGCGTATCGACCGTAAGGCTGCTGGACACCTAGGTTGTGGTCCTTCAGGTTCTGCCGGTACTGCATGGTGGTCGGCTGCAGCTAACGACAAGAAAGATTTCGGAGTCTATGACGACCGAATCATCTTTACTATGGGTGGCGAGACAGGAGGTCGTTATAGCTATAATCCAGGCGAAGATGGCAAAATGTATGTAAACAAGGGTACAACCATTTGGGGAACAGGTGCTGCTGAAGACTTCGATACTGATGTTCAGAAAAATGAAACATCATTCTCTTTAGAGTCTGATTTCTACACACCAGAAGGTGCAAATGAAGAGGTACAGGCCAACTACATCGTTTTGGGAGCACAATCTAACTTCCCTTATATTTCTGACGACTCGCAGTATAATAATGGTAAGTATCGCATCGAGAGTATCACTGCCACCAAACTGGAATTGGTTTTCGATGTTCCTGGGGCTATAGCTTGGCATTTCATTCTTACAAGTACAGAAGACAAGCCAGACGATCCTGATGCTCCAGGGGCTATAGTTGACTGGGATTATAATTCTGAAAACAATTTATGGAAGCCATTCATGGGCATAGAGCCTGCATCATTTTTCTATGCTCCGGGTTGGGCCCAGATTGACAATCCTAAGTTTACTTATAAGGATGGACTCTATACTGTAGAGTTGCCTGCTGCAACATCTGATCAGTGGCAATCTCAGATGGCTTTCGAGACAGATTTGACAGCATCTTTGAGTGATACTTACAATTTCTATTGTGTGCTCAACTCTAGTGAGGATCATCCTGGTGTAACCGTTAAGTTGACAGAGACTGATGAAAAGGATGAGGCCGGAAAAACTATCAAAAAGCACGACGATAACTTCTTCTTCGCTGATCGTGTGAAACTAACAGCAGGCGAAGATTATGTCTTCAAGAAGGAAGGTGTAGTCTTACCAAAGAACGATGCCCACGCTTTGAGTTTGGTATTCGACTTCGGAGGTAATGCTGCCAATACTGAAATTTCTGTTGGTAAGATTTACCTTGAGAAGGTAAAGAAGTAATATTGAAAGTTTATATTTGTGAGTCTATTATTAGTAGTAGACTCACATTTATATCATCTTGAACTTTCTATAATAATGAGTCCACTTGAAAAAGTCAGAGCACTATCAAATTGAAACTTAGATAGGTGATAAGCAAATGAACCCCATACGTTATTTGCCTACTTGTACACTTTTTAAAGTTCAAAATTGAAGAGCTTTGTTCTTTTGCTTACGGACTGTAATTAAAATTTTCAAGCCACTTTTTCAAGTTGGCTCAGTTATTAAAATTAAATTATTGATATGGGAAAATTTAAATTGTTTGCCCTCTTGATGTCTCTTTGCCTGCTCTCATGCAGCAATAGTTCATCGGATGATGGAGGTCGTACAGATGACATGACGCTCTCTTGCTCTCAAACGAGCATCGAGGCACCTGCCACTGGCGGCACGTACACGGTAGCAGTGGCGTCTTCGACTGGGGGATGGACAGCAACTGCCGACGAAAACAGTAACAGCTGGGTGAAAGTGAATGCCTCGAACACCGACAAGGCTACGGGCATCATTTCCATAACCGTGGACGAAAACACAGGCAAGGAGGCTCGCAATGGTGGCATCAACGTGAAGTCTGGCAGCAAGCAGGTGAGCATACATGTGACTCAGGCAGGCAAGACTGTTACTCCTATTGAGGGGGGCGAAATGGTGATTCCGGAAGGTTACAGACTGGTCTGGAATGATGAATTTAATGAAGGCTCTGAATTGAATAGTACCGACTGGCGCCATGAGGTGCAGAAGTCGGGCTGGGTGAACAATGAACTTCAGAATTATGTGAATGGCTCTGCTGATGGCAAACGCGTAACAGAAATTGCTGATAACCGGCTTTACATCAACTGTTTCAAGGGCAGCGACGGCAAGATCTATTCGGGTCGCGTATATGCCCACGAAAGTCAGGGATGGCTTTACGGTATCTTCGAAGCTCGCATCAAATTGCCTAAAGGTAAAGGCACATGGCCTGCTTTCTGGATGATGCCTTGCAACAATGATTTCGGAACAAATCCTTGGCCTAAGTGTGGCGAGATTGATATTATGGAAGAGGTTGGCGTTAATCCTAACTATACTTCTTCGTCGCTCCATACAGAGAAGTTTAATCACGTGATGGGAACCCAGATTACTAAGGAACGCCAGACTGCGGGTGCTGAAGACGGTTTCCACGTTTATCGCCTGGAGTGGACTCCTGATTATATCAAGACCTATGTGGATGGTAAGGAACTGCTCAATTTCAACAATGATGGTAAAAATGATGTGGGTTCATGGCCTTTCAATAAACCATTCTATGTTATCCTCAACTTGGCTTGGGGCGGTGACTGGGGCGGCATGAAGGGGGTTGACGAAAGCGCCCTCCCTGTTCAGATGGAGGTGGATTACGTGAGAGTATTCCAGAAAAAATAAGGCTTGATTTTTTTAACTATATAAATAATAAGGTCTTAGGAGAAGCCGTACCTGCACTTACTCCTAAGACTTTTTCTTTTTATTCTGCTTTCAGTCCCATCGACTGGATATATCCCGTCTGAGGAACACAGTTCTTCTGTTTCGCATTCTCAACAAATTCCATCAGCAGTTTCTTGCCCTTTTCTTGGTCTGGGCGAGCCTTGCGGATGGCATCAAAGCTGCTGCGGTCTGCCTCGGCAAACTTCACGATGGTGCTATCCCAGTCGGCTGGTTTCTTGATGCCCATCATGCAGCTTCCATCTATCTTCTTGTAAGGCCAGAAGGTATAGCCGATATTGGCTTTCTTCATGGTGGCACAGAAGTCGGCTTGCCACTGGTCGGTATTATGACCTATCTCGCCCATGTACATTGGCAATTTGGTCTTGTCGCGGAAGTCGATGATGCTCTGTATGGCTGCCTTGGTAGGCTCTCCTCCATAACGATGGCAGGTGTACATAATCTTATCGTCAAACTTCCAGTCGCCGAAAGGCTCGAAGTTACCGTTCCATTGTGCACCGCCCAGCAAGATGATGTGGTTCTGGTCTACCTCTTTGATAGCCTTGGTAGCTCGCTTATAGAGGGGCTCCAACTTGGCATTGAGGGCTGCTCGCAAGGAGTCGCTAAACATGGTGGCGATAGGTTCGTTCATCAGTTCGTAGCCCAAGATGATGGGCTCGTCCTTGTATCGGCTGGCTATCTTTTGCCATATCTGGCAGAATAGCTGCTGACTAGCCTCGCTCTCGAAGAGCCATGGGTATCCATGACCATTGTCGATGTTGTCGCCCGTTTGACCGCCAGGGCAGTCGTGCATGTCGAGAATGAGGTGCAGGTCATACTTGCGGCACCAATCTATCACCTTGTCCATCTGCTTGAATCCTTCAGTCTCATCATTCTTGCCCATGTAATCCTCACGGGTAAAGAGCTTGTAATTGAATGGCAATCGGATGGTATTGGCTCCCGTCTGCTTGATATTGGCGATATCGGCTTCGGTGATGTAATTGTCCTTGAATGCCTGCCAAAACTCACGGGCAAAGTCGGGACCTGCCAACTCGCAGACCATGTCGTTGATCATCCACTCGCAGTTGGTCTTCTTGAAGTCAAACATGTAGCCTTCAGGGTTAAGCCAGTTGCCCAGATTGGTGCCCACGATGTATAGCTTCTTGCCGTTGGCATCCATCAGGTTCTCGCCCTTGATGGTTACGAAGTTGCTGGCATTTGCCGTCCCGATGGTCAGCATGAATAGTGCCATGAGATAGTTTCTTCTTTTCATGTTGTTGTTATTCGTTTAGAAGTTGATAATGTTATTGTTTTGATTTCTTGTCACAAAGATATAGATTATTTTTCGTTTCTCATAGCCTATGTGATGGAAAGGTGGATTGTATAGCTTTAAGTTGTTTCTAATTGGTTGAATATGAGGTTGCTATCTATAAATAGTATGCTGTAAAAAGTGGAAACCTTGGAGTGCTAATTATCGCTCAGTGTTCTCACTTTATTTGGTAATTCTCTCTTTGTCTCTCTTCATCTTTTCTACTTTCTGTATTTGGATGGTAAGGCTAAATGTATTGATAGCCAGTGAATATGCTGCTTTCTGCTTGGCAGAAAATCCACCTTTTGCCCCCATAGGCTTGTATCATAAAGGAAATATGCGTAATTTTGCAGCAGATTGGCTTGAGCTATATGGTGCGATGGAGAAAACGTACAAAACGCCCTATGACTCAGGAAGAATTGAGCCATCGAAGAGGCCTGTATATAATAATGTGTATTTCCCCTTTCTTTTTAAATCTTCTTGTTCTTCCTGTATTCAAGTGCTTTTTAATGTTAAATCTTTATGTTGCTTGGTGACAATATCAGATGTTCTTATTATATTTGTCAACAAATTAAAGAGCTAACAATTATGACTAATGACTCATTTTCTATAAGATTGCGAGAAGCGCGCCTGATGATGGGGCTCAGTATGGATAAACTTGTAGAGCGAACCCATAGAGCCATCACCAAGCAGAGCATATCCCGTTATGAAAAAGGCATCATGCGCCCCAAGCGTGATGCCCTGCAAGCCATAGCCAAAGCCCTCAATATCAGCGAGGCATATTTCGAAGGAACCAATCTCAAGATAGATGTTCCGATGCTCCGTACCACCTCTAATGGGAATGTATCCGAAGAAGAGTTGCAAGCCCTGGAAGCAAAGCTTTCTTTTTGGGCTGAGCAGTATCTTGCCAAGGAGAAAGAAGCGGGTTTTCCTACCCAGTTCAAGAATCTGATAAAAGGCACCAGGGTATCAACGCTGGAAGATGCCATTCATGCTGCCGACCTTCTACGTGAGAAATGGCATTGTGGTGATGGTCCCATCGCCAGCATCCTGAGACTCTTGGAAAGAAAAGGTATTATGATACTTGCTGCTACTCTCCCAGAGTATGTATTCGGAATGAGTACCTGGGCAGATAAGAAGCATCCGCTGATGATTCTCGATTTCAATCCGGAAAAGAGTAGTGTAGAGAAACTTCGTTTCACGGCAGCTCATGAGTTAGCCCATCTGCTTCTCCTCTTCCCGGAAGACAGTCCGTTGAAACTGGAAAAGCGTTGCGATCTCTTTGCCAGTTATTTCCTTCTTCCCAAGTTGGCGCTTATCGAAGAATTGGGTTCCAGAAAGCGTGAGAAGATAACGCTGGAAGAGATGATAGACATTAAGGAGCTATATGGCGCATCTCTCGCCGCTTCCATCATCGCTACTAGAGATTACGGCATCATCACCACCGAGTATAAACGGGCATGGTATGCCGAGCATATAGAGCCTAATCCCCGTGAAATAGGTAATGGTCACTATGCATTTCCCGAGACATTGGGAAGGGAGAAGAGAGTCAATTCAATCATCAAAAGTATGGAGGAATAGAATATGCAGAATGAAAGTCAAAATATTGAATATAAGGAGTCATGGCGTGATGAATATCTGAAATGGATATGTGGTTTCGCCAATGCCCAGGGTGGGCGTATTTATATCGGTGTAAACGACCAAAAAGAAGTAATCGGTTTATCTGATGCCAAAAGATTGTTGGAAGATATTCCTAACAAGATAGTTAATTATCTGGGCATCGTAGAAGATGTAAACCTTCTTATGGAAGGTGATAAAGAGTACATAGAGATTGTGGTCTCACCAAGTAATATGCCGATAGCCTATAAAGGTACGTATCATTATCGTAGTGGTTCTACCAAGCAAGAACTCAAAGGGCTTGCTTTGCAGCAATTCATTATGGAGAAGATGGGGCATTCATGGGATGATATTCCTGTTTATGGTGCAACTCTTGATGACATAGACCGCAATGCGATAGACTATTTTTTGCAATGTAGTATCAAGGCAGGTCGTATGGATGAATCAGAGGCCAATTCGTCAACCGAAGATGTATTGCGTAATCTTGGCTTGTTCACCAAGGAAGGTGAATTGAAAAATGCTGCCATCTTGCTTTTCGGAAAGCATGTTGGTCAGTTCTTCCCATCTGCGGTATTCAAGATAGGACGTTTTCATACAGATGAGAGCGATTTGATAATTCAAGATGTGATTGAAGGTAACCTGATTCAGATGGCAAGTAGGGTGATGGAAGTACTCCGAACCAAGTATCTGCTTTCGCCTATTCACTACGAGGGATTGCAGCGCATAGAGCAGCTGGAGATTCCTGATAAAGCATTACGAGAGTTGATATACAATGCCATTTCTCATAAGGCTTATAATGGTCCTGCCATCCAGATGCGCATCAACGACCGCAGTATAGAATTGTGGAATTATGGATTGTTGCCAAAAGAATTGACTCCTGCAGCTTTGTTGCAGAAGCATTCTTCTTATCCTCGTAACCATAATATTGCCAATGTTTTTTACAAAGCAGGCTTTGTAGAATCATGGGGACGTGGTTTCAAGAAGATTGCCGAGGAGTTTGAACGTGCCAGCTTGCCATTGCCAACGATAGTAGAAAATGGAGGTGGCGTGATGGCGATTGTTCAGCGCAAGACAATAGACGAAGTTATCGCAGAGCGTGGCGGGGATGTCGGTGTAAATGTCGGTGTAAATGTCGGTGTAAATGTCGGTGTAAATTCAAGAGAAATATCCGATGTGAAACTAACAGAGCGACAGACTATTATGGTGTCTGTTATTAAGTCAAATCCTATGGTGACAGCTAAGCAAATGTCTGAAACATTGTCGGTGACAGTAAGAACTATAGAAAGAGATTTGGCATTAATGCAAAAAGCAGGCATCATAAGACACGAAGGAAGTGATAAAACCGGTGTTTGGGTGATACTCGAACAAGGAAATACTAATTCTTAATAGTGTTAGATATGAAGGAAAAAAATAATGAGCAAATTGTCTTCGATATGTTCGAAGAGGTTGCAACCGAAAGCATCGCTGAGGCTCGGAATGCATACACCTATGAAGAAATTGATGGGTGCTATCAGGAGGCGAAAGAGATTGCTGATAAGGCAAGGGGGATGTTATGGGAAAAAATGGAAGGTCCATAAAAAACAAAACTCCCACCGAGGCGGGAGTATAGGTTTTACACCTTCGGCAATTACTGCCTTATTGTGATAAGATGTAGGAAATCTTATTTTCTGCTGCAAATATAATACAAAATATTTGTTTATCCAATAAAAAAGTTGTAATTTTATAGAAAATTAATAATTAAGTATATAAAACTATACTGATATGACTAAAATACTTGGAATTGATACCGGAACTAATAGTCTAGGATGGGCTATTGTGGAAAAACAGGCAGATGAATATCATTTGCTTGATAAAGGTGTTAACATCTTCCAGGAAGGTGTTAAGATGGAAAAGGGCATAGAGTCTTCTAAAGCTGCTGAGCGTACGGCTCATAAAGCTGCAAGAGTAAGGAACTATCGAATTAAATTACGTAAGATACGTCTGCTTCGTATTTTAAGTGATGCACATTTGTGTCCCCCACTTTCTAAGGCAGAACTTTCAGAATGGAGACTCAAGAAGAAGTATCCTAAGAATGAATTGTTTATGCAATGGCAAAGTACTGATGATGAATCAGAAAAGACACCATACGCTTATAGACATAAGTGCCTTCATGAGAGTCTGGATTTCACGAGCATGACTGATAGATATATTTTGGGTCGTTCTTTTTATCACATGATTCAGCGACGTGGCTTTTTAAGCAATCGTAAAGATCAGAGTGGTGATGATACAGGAAAGGTAAAAGAAAGTATCAGTAACCTTACTCAAGAGATGCATGATGCTGGTTATGAGTATCTTGGTGATTATTTTTATTCTCTCTATAATAAAGGAGAGAAGATTCGCAATCATTATACTGCGCGCAATGAGCATTATCTGACAGAGTTTAAGGCCATTTGTGAGAAGCAGGATTTAGATAAGAATCTTGGTCCTGAGGTGGTACGCCAAATAGAAAAAGCCATTTTCGATCAGCGACCATTAAAGTCGCAAAAGGGCCAAGTTGGTAAATGTGTATTTGAGAAGAATAAGACAAAATGTCCTACTTCTCATCCTATGTATGAAGAGTTTAGAATGCTCTCTTTTATCAACAACATTAAGATTCAGACGCCAAATGATGACGTATTACGCCCTTTGTCTGCAGAGGAGCGATCACTCATTATGCCTTTGTTCTTCCGCAAATCAAAGAAGCAGTTTGATTTTGAAGATATAGCGAAGAAATTGGCTCCAAAGAAACATTATGGTTTTTACAAGAAGAGTTCTGATGCTGAAATGCCATATCTTTTCAATTATCCTATGGATACATCTGTTTCTGGTTGTCCTGTAACTGCCGCTTTAAAAGATATCTTTGGAGATAATTGGATTGATTCTCTTTGCGAAACCTATACGCTAGCCGAGGGTAAAAGTCGTTTGAATGTAGTCAATGATATTTGGCATGCATTGTTCTTCTATACAGATGAAACGAAACTTGCAGAGTTTGGCAAGAATCGTCTGCAATTGACCGATGAAGAAGCAAAGAAGTTTTGTGAGATTTCTTTGCCAAGTGATTATGCGTCTTTAAGTTTGAAGGCTATCTGTAAGATTCTTCCTTATCTTAGAAGAGGCTTGATTTATTCTCATGCCGTATTCTTGGGTAACTTATGTGAAGTGATGCCGCAATATGAATGGGAGATAGAAGAAATGCGTAATGCTGCCATTGATAATATTATCCATGAAATGAATCAGATTGATTCTAAGGATGCACGTACTTTCGAGGTTTGTATTAAGGAGTATCTGAAAGAGCAGTATCATGTATCTGATGAGAAACTCAAGAAACTATACCATCCTTCTATGATGGAGACGTATCCTAGAGTGCAACGCACCAACAATCATGGTGTTTATCAGCTTGGATCTCCTCGAATTGATAGTGTGCGTAATCCAATGGCTATGCGATCTATGTTCAGATTGCGTAAATTGGTAAACCGCTTATTGGAGGAAGGTAAGATAGATCAAGATACTGAAATTCATATTGAGTTTGCTCGTGAATTGAATGATGCGAATAAGCGTAATGCTATTGCCGCATTTACGAAAGAGAATCAAAATAAGAATGAAGAGGCTCGCAAGAAAATTATAAATCTCTATAAGGCTGAAACTGGAAAAGATATAGAGCCAACTGATGCTGATGTTTTGAAATATGTCCTTTGGCAAGAGCAGGGACACATCTGTTTATATACGGGTAAGCAAATAGGGATATCAGACTTTATTGGACCTGATCCAAAGTTTGATATAGAGCATACTATTCCTCGTAGTGTTGGTGGTGATAGTACAAGAATGAATTTGACACTCTGTGATAGTCGTTTCAATAGAGATATCAAGAAAACCAAGTTACCTACTGAATTGTCTAATCATGATGAGATTATGACTCGTATTAATGAATGGAAAGAAAAGTATGAGTCTCTAGAAGGACAAATTCGCAAACAAAAGAAGTTATCTAAGGGTGCTTCAAGCAAAGAGCAAAAGGATAGCATTATTCGCAAGCGCCATCTATTAGAACTTCAGCGTGACTATTGGCGTGGTAAGTATTTGCGTTTCACTATGGAGAGTGTACCTGAAGGATTTAGTCGTCGTCAAGGTACGGATATCAGCGTGATTTCTAAATATGCACGTCTTTATTTGAAATCCCTTTTCAAGCATGTCTATACCGTTAAAGGTATTGCGACTTCTGATTTTAGAAAGATTTGGGGTATCCAAAAGGTATATAGTAAGAAGGAACGTGTAAATCATGTGCATCATTGTATTGATGCCATCGTTATTGCCTGTATCGGTTTAGATGAATATAATAAGTTGGGAGCATACTATCATGATGAAGAAAATCATGAATGGTATGGTATGTCCAAGGCTTATTTTAAAAAGCCATGGCCAACATTTGTTGAGGATATTGAGAAGGTGCAGGATGAAATATTGGTTTATCATTATACACCAGACAATATGCCAAAACAAGGTCGCCGTAGAATTTTGGTAGAAGTTAAAGCTAACGGTAGAAGAAAGAAGACGAAACTTCTCTGTAAGGGTGATGCTGCAAGGGGATCATTGCATAAAGATACTTATTATGGAGCAATTATGCAATCGGGTGAGGATACACCGTATTATGTAGTTCGTAAAAATGTAGATAATCACCTTAGTGATCAAGATATAAAAAATATTGTAGATGATGTTGTTAGAGGAATAATACAAAATGCAGTAGCTAAAGGCGGTAAAGATGCATTAAATGGTACGATATGGATGAATGAAGAAAAGCAGATTTCGATTAAAAAGGTAAGATGTATAACTTCTGTAAAAAATCCATTAAGTTTCGAACATCGCAAACCGCGTGATATATCTAATAAATGCTATAAAAATGATTATTATGTAGCTCCTGATGATAATTACTTAATGGCAGTTTATAAAGGAGTAACATTAAAAGGAAAAGTAAAGTATATGTATGAATTCATTAATATGCTTGATGCTGCAAGATTCTATAAGCAAAGTTACGACAAAGTACTAGTTGATGGAAATATTGTACAGCTAAATAAAGATGGGCTTAACTTGTACTATACTTTAAAAAAGGGAACGATGGTACTGCTTTATGTTGACAATCCTGATGAAATCTGGGAAAACAACGGTGATTGGAGTCGTAGACTCTATAAAGTAACAGAACTTTGGAAGGATGGTCGAATTGTTGTAACTAAGCATACTGAGGCTAGACCATCGTCAGAAGTACCTAAAGTTACCAAAGGCTTCTGTATTGGAGATTCTAAGGGATTGTATAGTTATAGTAAATTCTCGGCTTTAGTTCAAGGCTATGACTTTGAGATTAATGAATTGGGTGAAATTAAAAGATTAAAATGAGATGATTAAGCAGACATTGTTCTTTTCAACTCCAGTTTGTCTTTCACTCAAGAATTGCCAGATTGTAATCTCTTGGAAAGATAGTGACGACAAGATTACACGCCCTATAGAAGACATTGGGTGTGTAGTCTTGGAAAATCAAATGATAAGCATTACTTTACCGCTTCTCAACGAGTTGGTAAAGAATAATGTTGCTGTTATCTTATGTGATAACAAGATGATGCCAACATCTATGTTGCAAAGCTTAGATGCTAATACTACGCAAGCTGAAAGTTTAAAATTTCAGCTTGCTGTTACTGAGCCAATGAAAAAGCAAGCCTGGAAACAGATTATAGAGTCAAAGATAGCAAATCAATCCGCAATCTTGGGACTTGCTGGTAAGAATAAAGATATTCTCAAGCCTTATTATGATAATGTAAAGAGTGGAGATTCTGACAATAGGGAGGGATTGGCGGCAAAGGTGTATTGGAATAGACTTTTCGGTAACTCCTTTAAAAGAGAAAGGGATGGATGTCCGCCTAATGCTCTTCTAAATTATGGCTATGCTATATTACGTGCAGCTGTTGCACGTGCTTTGCTAGGTTCTGGTTTGCTTCCGAATTTGGGTATATTCCATAAAAGTAGATATAATGCTTTTCCTTTAGCTGATGATGTAATGGAACCATATCGACCATTTGTTGACGAAATCGTTTATCGGCTTTATGGAAATGGAATTACAGAACTGAATAAAGGATCAAAGTCTGAGATAATGCGTGTGTTGAATCGTGATGTTAACATAGGAAAGGTTAAGCGACCTTTGCAGATTGCTTTGACCATAACAACTGCCTCTCTTGTAAAATATTATTCTGGAGAAATCAAAAAACTTTCATTACCTATTATGACATGACTGAAGATAGACTAAATGCTTATCATATAATGTGGTTATTTGTATTTTTCGATTTACCTGTTACTACGAAAAAAGAGATGAAGGCTGCTTCTCTCTTCCGCAAGAACTTGGAGAAAGATGGTTTCTCCATGATGCAGTTTTCTGTCTATATCCGTCATTGTGCATCAAGGGAAAGTTTGGAAGTACATATCAAGCGGGTTAAATCTTTGCTTCCGGAGACAGGAAAAGTCAGTTTGTTAAGTGTAACTGATAGACAATATGGAGATATCTATAACTTTTGGGGTAAACCTAAAAGTATTAATAAGAGTAAAATATCGAAAAAAGTTATCAGTGAACCGATTCAATTGGAGTTTTTTTAGTACTTTTGCATAGAAAATAATATCCTACTCATCATTTCTTATTAGAAAAAGTGATTGTTATGTGCTGGAAATCAGTACTTCTAAATCTATAGGTTGTGGTTTGATGTAGGAATCAAAAGATATACAACTTAAAATTATACTAGTATGGCTAGACAAGGTTGTGGTTTGATGTAGGAATCAAAAGATATACAACGAGAATCAAAATACTTCCACAAAGAAGAATGTTGTGGTTTGATGTAGGAATCAAAAGATATACAACAACTCTGCAAATTGCTCAGGAAAATTACCGGTTGTGGTTTGATGTAGGAATCAAAAGATATACAACAGCCTGATGCCAAGCCTTGCTGGGTATGCGTTGTGGTTTGATGTAGGAATCAAAAGATATACAACATTATAGTAGTGATACTGGTAATCATCAAGTTGTGGTTTGATGTAGGAATCAAAAGATATACAACCCCAGACTCTCCAGAATGTACGGTCAGGAGTTGTGGTTTGATGTAGGAATCAAAAGATATACAACCAGGAAAATGCAGCCCGGAAACGAGCAAAGTTGTGGTTTGATGTAGGAATCAAAAGATATACAACTCAGCACGTCTCGAGTTTATCGACTTGCCAGTTGTGGTTTGATGTAGGAATCAAAAGATATACAACTCGGCATCATCATTTCCATTCTTTCTATGGGTTGTGGTTTGATGTAGGAATCAAAAGATATACAACATCATGCAGTAAATAATAAATGATACTGCGTTGTGGTTTGATGTAGAAATCAAAAGATATACAACACTTCACAAAATTTATGCGGTTGCCGTTGAGTTGTGGTTTGATGTAGGAATCAAAAGATATACAACTTGCAAAGGTAGCACAAGCGGTGATGGCAAGTTGTGGTTTGATGTAGGAATCAAAAGATATACAACTTAAACTCGGCGAAGCTATCGACACTATGGGTTGTGGTTTGATGTAGGAATCAAAAGATATACAACAACTACGTTTCCTTTCTTATGGGTTAGCCGATGGCTTGCCCTGGTGCGAGACGCATCGGGGCTTTTTGGCGCCAAGTCCTACAGCTTGATGCCGTATTTCCTGATGCCTTCTCCCATCATCTCTTCCGGAATAAACATTTTGAGGGTATCGACAAGGGTATTCAGTATACGCTCACGGATGAAATCCTCTCTGATATAGATTGATATGCGCCTCTGCGACAGGTAATCTCCCTCTATCTTTCTCACATTTCTGCGCTGCTCCTCACTCAGAAAAGGGAGGTGCATCTCTGGGATGATGGTGAAGCCGCCGTTCTCATCCACTATCCTTATCAGGGTCTCGATGCTGCCCGCCTCATAGATATGATGACCCTTGCTGCGCGCCTTGCAGAACGAAAAGGCACTGTTGCGCAGACACTGTGCCTCCTTCATAATCCACATGTTCTCATACTCCAGATTCTCAGGCTTGGAAAGTACGTATTTTTTATAAGTGATTGAGAATGAGATAAGTTTTTATCTCATAA
>ERZ1034897.254-NODE-254-length-29327-cov-6.217819_pt1 | contig 29327 bp, 29 predicted proteins | sample MGYA00520629_ERZ1034897 | MGnify/ENA primary metagenome ERZ1034897 (study PRJEB33766, sample SAMN09781789) | gut metagenome | biome: gut microbiome | host: Homo sapiens | place: Madagascar | study: EMG produced TPA metagenomics assembly of the PRJNA485056 data set...
GTGTCAATCAGCGAAGTGATTGACACGGGAGTGAACAGTAACCATTTACTACAATCCTTCTTTTATCTGACATTTATTTCATATAGATCAATTCATACTCTCTTGTTCCAAGACCGATCTTCTCTGCATGTGCCAGACAAGTCTTGTACTCTGAATTCGGTGTTGTATTCTCAAAATGATCATGATGATCGCAGAAATTCTCTTCTTCCATACGATCTGCAAGCTGGCTGTGCGGCAACGGTGTTGCGCTAAGACAGACATCTGCACACGCCTGATCCAGTGCCAGCGGATCAAAAGAGGCAAACATACCGATATTCGGAAGGATCGGTGCATCATTCTCCGGATGACAGTCACAGTTCGGTGATACGTCAACGATCAGTGAAATATGGAAGTTCGGTCTTCCATCCACAACCGCTTTTGTATACTCTGCCATCTTACAGTTCAATACCTTTGTTGCCGCACTGTCCATAAACGAAATTGCATCAAAGTTACATGCTCCGATACATCTTCCACAACCAACACAATGTTCAAGATCAATCGACATCTTTCTTGCATCAGCATCATAAATCAAACCGTCATTCGCACACTCTCTCAGACAGCTCTTACATCCTCTGCAGGCTTCCTGATCGATCGTCGGCTTACCAACAGAATGCTGATCCTTCTTACCGGCTCTCGAACCACATCCCATTCCGATATTCTTAATCGTACCGCCGAAACCTGTCGTCTCATGCCCTTTAAAATGCGTCAGGCTGATAAATACATCCGCATCCATCACGGCACGGCCAATCTTCGCTTTCTCTATGTACTCTCCACCCTGTACCGGAACTTCAATATCATCCGTCCCCTTCAGGCCGTCTCCTATAATCACCGGACATCCGACACTCAGCGGTGTAAATCCATTCTCCCATGCACAATAAAGATGCTCCAGTGCATTCTTTCTACTGCCCGGATATAGTGTATTACAATCTGTAAGAAATGGCTTTCCTCCAAATTCCTTCACGACATCTGCAACCGCCTTGGCATAATTCGGACGGAGATAACTGATATTCCCCATCTCTCCAAAATGCATCTTGATCGCCACAAATTTATTCTCCATGTCAATCTCACTGATTCCTGCTTTCTTCATCAGACGTTTCAGCTTCGTCGGAAGACCTTCGCCAAGCTTCGCCCGGAAATCAGTATAATATACCTTTGTTTTTTCCATGATGTAAACTCCTCCTGTTGTGAATTCTGACAGCTTAACCCTGCATTCTTATCATACACTATAAATCGGACTCTTCCAATCATTTTCAGAAAAAATAATAGAGTGGACATCCCCTTAACGATACGGTATACTCAAATTATCAATTCTGAACTCAGCAGCAGTTCAATCACTCTGAAGGAGATGTAATGATACAATGAATCATCTGGCTGTGACCTCAATACTTACTGTCGTAGCACATATCATCTGGTTTGCTTCTATGACAGAACGAAAATATCCGATCAAAAAAACAGTTCTGCTCTATGGACTTTACGCTATATTCTTCACTGTATGGACCATACTTGCATATTCCCTGCTTGGCAAAGATTCTCCGTATGTGATTCCATTTTCATTTGTAGGAACCATTCTGCCTGCCATTCTACTTTTCCTATATACTTCATCTGATAGTTTCAGCAAAAAAATATTTTTGATCCTTACTTACGCAAATTTGTTCTGCATCATCATTTGCCTTTCTATTTTAATCTGTAATGGATTATTTCCGAATTTATCCATTGTAAAACAGATGTATATACGAAGCTTGGTACGAATACTGTTGAATATTCCTGCAATCCTGCTGTATCTGTGGTTTGCGCGCCCTTATATGCGTACAGTGCCTGGGGACAGGAAACGGACCTGGTACTCTATTTCCCTCGTGTCCTTTCTTTTTTTAACAGTGTTTGCAACACTTATCAACTTTCTCATGCGTGATGGTCATTCCGCCGAACAGATGATCCTGTTTATCACAACAATGATGATTTATTGTGCAGTACTGTGGATTGTATTTGGCACGATTCAACACCTGAACGCCGAAGTGAAGATGGAACTGGTCACTCAAAATGTACAATACCTGCAAGGACAGCTTGCCATGGCCAAAGAGCATGCATCAACCGCCAAAGCCATGCGCCATGATTTTCGACATCATATGCAAAATATTGATCTGCTTCTGAAACAACAGAAGCCACAAGAAGCGATACATTATATAGAAGAATTTATCCAAAGCCTGGATGCGGCAAGTCAGATTGATTTTTGCCCACATATTACAGTCAACGCCATTTTAAACAACTTTTATAACAAAGCACAGAAAGAAGGAATTGCGATCTCTATAACTGCCGATACACCGGAGCATATAACAATTGCAGATATGGATTTTGTTGCAATCCTTTCAAATCTTCTGGAAAATGCAGTAAACGGATGTATCGAATGCGGTTCCCGGGATAAAATCACAGTAAATCTCCGCATAAAAAAGGAGAAACTTGTGATCGTGTGCAGTAACCCTTGTAAAACGGACCTTGTGATCGAAGATGATATCGTCAAGCCAAAAGGAACAGGGATAGAAAGTATCCTGATGGCTATTGATAAATACGATGGAAATATCCGTTATCAGATGGAAGACGGTATTCTGACAGCATGCGTCATCCTTAACTGCTGATCTTTGCAGAAAATCAGATCATTATTTCACGCAGAAAAAACACGGTTTCACGAAAGGAACGCGTTTTTTCTGCATTTTTCTTTTATACTTACACATAATAAAATATTCTTTGGATCGTTACTCATTGTGACCCAAATTTATAAAGAAAGGATCTGATTTAAATGATGAACTCAAATGTACAGGCTGCTATGCCAAAATTCGCCGGATTATCCCATGTATGTATTTTCGTGGATGATATGATGGAGGCGGTTGATTATTACCAGAAACTGTTAGGCGTTGTACCGGATCATTACCTGTCCCACTGGAGAAACGAAGGATTCTTTAAAGCCGGCGGATTTGTCAAAGAAGCGGCAGACGGTGATGTCTCTATCGCTTTTGTAAATGTACCGGGCACAAAACTGACACTGGAACTCATGCAGTACCATTCACCGGAAGGACGAAAAGAACCTGTCTTCTTCGCTGCCAACGATGTCAGTGGCGCACGTCATGTAGCACTGAAAATCACGAACATCGACGAAGCATTTTTACATATTAAATCCATGCCGGACACACGTCTGATCAATGAGACTGACGATTATCAAGTATTCCAGATCAGCGAGACCTATCCGGATGAAGTTCATTTCTTTGATCAGAATATGAAAGAAATGGATGAAAGGAAGCAGCAGACAGCTAAAATCCTCAGTGAAGTGCGGTATTTCTACTTTATTGACAAATACGGCCTCCAATGGGAGTTCGAACAGGGACATACTGATATTGGTGATTAAGTGAAAAATTGAAACAGGAGTCGGTTTGCGTTACCCGTTGTCGTACGCAGCGACTCCTGTTTTTTGTTTATCTTATTATTTTTTCTTTACTAGGCAACGCTTTTTATAGAATGCAATGCCATAGCAATGAATATGATCACTGTCACACTCGTCCTCAAAATCCCTTGCATACATTCTTTCATCAATTTGCCGCAGTGCTTTCTCACACTCGGAGTCCAGTTCATCTACCGACCTCGCACGTTTAGCCTCGAAAATAGCCACGTGACCATTGATGGTATCACAGACAACAACATCACTTCTGCCTTCTCCATGTTCTTTATTTGAATCCACCTGATATCCGGCTCCTGCAAAAATACCACTTAAGAATGCATGGTAAAAGTCTTCCCCATAATCATGGTAACTTATAGTTCGCCTTAATAATGCACTCACTTCTTTTGTGATTCTATCGCAATCTTCGCTCCATACAGATGAAAACAATTCTGTTCTATTCCATTTTTTAGAACTATCCTCAAACCACTTAGAAACTTCTGTCTCGAAAATTTGCTTGATTTCCAAATTCGGAATTTTCAATGCCACCATGTTGTCTTGCCAGTCATCATCAATCTTATAATCTCTAACCTGCGTTAAATATCCCGTCAAATACATTAAGCTCCACAGATTTTCCTCAGAAGAATGTAAATAGTCGTAAGTTAAATTCTCATCCACTCTCTGAATAATATATCCACCATTCATCAGCGTTTCAAGCTTCTTCGTAATGCTTGCACCCGCATAATCAATAAATGAACGAATAATTGCATTATCACTTGTATCTTTCCAGTATTCATCTGGTTTTGCATTAGGATTCTTCTGCAGGTCATCAACATAACACATCACATCCCAGGGGCAATAAACATCGACATCTCCGAAATGATATCCATCATACCACTTCTTCATAATATCTCCCTTACCCTTGATTTCTGCATCTTCAAGAATTCTATCAACTTCGTTTTGAACAAATCCATAGTACTCATTCAATCGAGAGGATGTAATCGTGTTTGAGACAAAATTGTTTGTACCTGTGAAAATGCTTTCCTTTGCAATTTTCAGACACCCTGTAATAACTGCAAGTTTAATGCACTGATTATCTTTTAATGCCTGCATAAATCCCTTCATTATTTCAAGCATTTCTTTATAATAGCCATTGCTGGTTGCTCTCGCCATAGGAACGTCATACTCGTCAATAAGAAGTATGACACTCTTATTGTAATACTTGCTCAAAAACTCTGAGAGAATTTGAAGCGAACGCATTACTTCGATTTTCCCCGCTCGTCCATACCGAATATCACCAAACTTCTTTTTTTCTTCTGCATTCAGCACAGGGCTTTCCATGAGATATTCATGCTTCTTAAAAAGCTCTCCAACTTCATAAACAAGCTGCATATACGCAGTTGAAAAATCATTTCCCTCAACCGCCTTAAGGCTCAAGCTCATCACAGGCCACTGATTCATCCATTCCTCGCAAATATCTCTTTGTTTTGAAATTTCCAAACCTTCGAACAAAACTTTGCTATCTTTTTGAATATCCAGAAAACATTCAAGTGTACTCATTCCCAATGTCTTTCCAAAGCGACGGGGACGAGTTATTAATGTAACCTGAGTACCGGATGACTTCAGGATTTCACCAATCAATCCTGTCTTATCGACATAGTAAAATCCATCTCTACGAATTGTCTCGAAATCCGATCTTCCTTTCGGAATATTTAAAAAAGTCATGTCATCCACTCCTCTCCGACATTTTACCGCTGCAACTGCAAAGATGCATCTTGTCAAAAAATATCACGCGCTCCAATGTATTTTGATTCTACCATCTTACTGGATAAATGACAAGTTGGGTAAGGTAAATAGTAGGATTGTTTAATGTAAACCAAACTCTTTCAATAGTTTTCTCTGATATTCTTTGTCAGCCGCCGCTTTTGTAATGTCTTCTGTACGTCCAAGTTTTGACAGTTCTAGAATTAATTGATTGATTTCTGTTCTTCCTTCTTCTATCCCAATCTTACGTCCATTCTCAATTCCTCGTCTTTCTGCGGTTAACATTCCTATATTGTAATCTCTAATCGCTCTTTGTCTTGTCTCGTATTCTAACCTCTTCTTTTCATCTGCGCTTAATTTATCCAATACGTCATATGCTTCTTCCAATTCAGAATTTTTCTTTGCCATCTCTTCAAAATCCTTTCTGGTTTTACCTCCAAGAAAGCGCATCCACTGTAACAGGCTTGTCTCATTTTTCTCTTCCGGCGGAAGTTTTGACAATTCTAAGATATGCATCTCCATAAGATCTGTATATTCTTTTCCTGTCTTTGCATCACAGAATACAATTCTGCGATAACATTCTTTATCATCTGGGAAATGATTATATGCAAGAATACTCACATGGATACACTTCTTCAAACAATCATATCCCTCGCCTTCTTTGATCTCACCTGCATACATCTTACTCAAATAATAAACAGAACGGTTTACCCAGCAATCAAATGCTTCTACCTGCATCTCAAAATCTATCTGTTCTCCATCCTTCAATTTCACTCGGACATCTAAGATTCCATACTTATCATCTTTCGATTCTTTTCTGAGAATCGTAGGCATAAGTTCTGTGTTCTCTATCTCACTGGACGGAACATTTAATAGTGCTGCAATAATGTTCTTACGGATGTTATCATTCTGCATTAATTCCTTGAAACAGAAATCTACCGTTGGGAGCATGATGAAATCTTCCTGCTTCTCTTTCGATGCTTTACATTGTGATGTTGCTCTCCTTGTTGATACACTTTTCTTGTTTTCTTTCATAGAATTCTCCTCTCTTCTGTGCAATGAATGATTGCCTGAAGAAGAGGATTCTAACGTTATATTTATCTTAACACAAGATAGTTTTCTATGGAAGTAACTATCCCTTAAAATCAGATATTTGAAAAAACAAACTTCCTCAATCACATAATCTTCAAACAATATTCATCTTTTGGGTTTGTCATCGGATTATCTGCCCGGAATTCTGAGCTTATTGAATAATTACCGATTTGGTTCATAGATCTTTTTGCAGTTCATCAGAATGATAACTGCGTAGTATTAGATTAACATTAGAATTCTATTATTGCAAGCTGAATTTTTTATGCTCTGATATTTTTTTGCAATCTCAAAACAGCTGCTCTATATAGCATATTTCTCTGCTTACAGTAGATTGTTTTCATTCTTTCTTTTTCTGCCTTACGGAATATCATTTTGCCTACCTCTTTACTCATGCAGTTCCAGCGGCAGTCCGTCCGGGTCATGGAAGAAAGTCATCTTCTTTCCGGTATAATCGTCAATCCGAATCGGCTCACATTCAATGCCTACCTCCGCCAGCTCGTTCACCGTCTGCTCCACGCTATCAACGCAGAACGCAAGATGACGCAGACCACAGGCCTCCGGCCGGTTTACACGCTTCGGCGGGTTTTCTTCTACGAAAATCTCCAGCTCTGTTTGCTCATTGACACGCAGATCCAGCTTCCAGTCTTTACGCTCCGGGCGGTAGTTTTCCCTGATGACAGAGAACCCCAGCTTGTTCACATAGAAATCCTTAGCTGCTTCGTAATCAGATACGATAATTGCAATATGATGTATTTTTGATAAATTCATTTTTCTCACGCTCCTTGTCACATGCCGTTCATCCGCATCTTCTCCCAATGCCAATGCCAGCGAAAGTTCGTCCACAATATTTCGTAATAATTTAAGTGCCTGACACCAATGGTAGGTAGTTTCTATTAAGTTAAGGGACTACCTATTTTTTTGTACTTATTTTAAAATATACTTGACAAAACCTCAAAAAAATGCGGCGCTTCGCGCCCTTTGATTAATAAGAAAAATCCGGTCGTGCCGGAAAATTAAATTAATCGGAGGCGTGTTATGAATCTTTCACCAGGATCAGTAAAGAAAACATTACTAAACAAAGTAAACGAATTATCTGCATCTTCCTGGCAGTACACAAAAAAACCTACGGATTTTACAAGAAATCGTAAGATTTCATTCAGCGATGTCTTGCTCTCTACAATCTCCATGCAAAAATCTGCATCTAAAACAGAATTGTTAAAGTATTTTGATTTTAACGCTTCTGCACCAACAACGTCTGCTTTGATTCTCTTTTTTACTCATTTTCCAATGCATTTTCCCTCGATAAGACTTTGAAAGGCTATGATCCAATTGCTGTTGATGGCTCGGATATTTATATCCCGAGAAATCCTAAGGACCCCGATACCTACCGGATTACCGATCGATACAATAAAGGCTTTAATATGATTCATCTGAATGCTGCTTACAATTTATTATCACATTTGTATACTGATGTAATTCTCCAACCATTGAATCACATCAATGAATATATAGCAATGTGTGACATAATAGATCATTATACGGCTACTAATCCGACGCGAAAACCTTTATTTATTGCTGATAGGGGTTTTGCATCATTTAACGTGTTTGCACATGCCATTGAAAACAATGCATATTTTCTAGTTCGTGCTAGAGAATCGAACCCGCGTAGTATATTGGCTACAATTAAACTCCCAGATTCGCCTGAGTATGATATCATTTTCGAAAGATGGCTTACCAGAAAAAACACAAAGACTGTTAAAGCAGAGCCTGAAGTGTATAAAACTATTGCAAACAGAACTTTTGATTACCTCGACCCCAAAAGTAAAAGTTTATACTACATTTCTTTTCGGATTGTGAGTTTTGTCCTTCCAAATGAGAACACCGAAATCGTATATACCAATCTTCCAAAAGAAGATTTTAGCACAGAGGAATTACGGGAATTGTACAATATGCGTTGGGGAATCGAAACATCTTTTCGTGACATAAAGTATGCCGCAGGACTTCTTTTCTTCCATAGTAGAAAAAAAGATTTAGTAATCCAAGAGATCTATGCCAAACTCATTCTTTATAACTTTTGTGAACTGATTACTGGCGCAATTGTTGTTGAAAAAAAGGATCGGAAGTATAGTTATCGGATAAATTTCAGCATAGCTATCGCTATATGTACGGAATTTCTGAGACGCTCTTGTGTCTCACTGCCCATTGATGTTATTGCTTTAATAGGTAGGGAATTAATTGCTGTAAGACCCGACAGGCGCAACCCCCGCTACTTAAGAGCGAGGACTGCAACTATATTCCAATACCGATAAAAAATACATGTCTTGATATTTTTCAGTAGGCAGATTTCCCAACCTGTCTGTTTGCCATGCCTGTAGTATTTGACTAGAGACGCACTACGAGAACTGTATCAAGAAGTTCATAATTTTCCAGCTCTTCTAGTATATCATGATTCTTATCTTAATGATAGCTACCTACCATTGGTGCCTGTCACCATCGTCATATCTGTAAAACGTAATAACTGTTTTGCTCTGGTAATCCTTTTAAAAATAAGGTAGTTAACAATTGTTGTTCCATACTTTTCCTTAAAAATTTTAGTCATATAAAATTTACTGATAAAAAAACGTTCCGCTAGATTATCTAATACAATCTTTTCTGCACAATTCTCATCAACATCACAAAGATAACCTGTACTGTGACTGTATGCCTTCTGGTAATCAATAAATACACAATCGCCTACTGCAAGCTTATATACTTCACCCTCATAACTCAATTGGCCTCTTCCACTCAATACAATAAAGCACAAAAACGAAACCAAATTTGATCTCTTAGATACATGTGGACTCAGTGACTCAAAAGAACCGACCTCTTGCAGGTAAACTAATGATGTCCTTGCAAAGGTTGATGGCGTGTAAATGATTCGTGAAGCTCTCACTGATGATGACTGTGGATTAAATAATTCCTGTTTCATACGCTAACGCTTTTTATTCCCATACAAGTTTACAATCTGCTACTCCAACTAGACTATCCATGAATACTTCATTCAAACGGTCCTCAACCTGCTGTTTTCTGAATTGCTTCTAATGCATACAAACTGTCTGGTTCATTTCCAACATAACGCCCAACAACATCACGAAGAAGATTACGAGCAAGTCTTCTCTGCCCAGTATAAATTAGAACAAATCTATCATCCAATTCTTTCTTTGCTGCTTCAGGAATCTCTACATGCATAACCTTCAACTTCTGATCAATTCCTGGCATAGAAGTAATGTATTTCAACCCTGGTGTAATTCCTCCTACTTGATCTTGCCATCCTCCGCCGGTAGACATAATCTGCTCCATGGCAAGTACATGTGCATAAAGATCTTCTTCCGTATATTCAATTCCCATGAACTCAAATACAGCTTTCACGCAGGCTGCTGAGAGGATGGAAGAAGTACCAAGACCGGATCCTTTTGGAACATTTGTTACTTCTGAATGCATCTCAAATCCACCGCCAAGACGATCTAAAATTTCTTCTAAAGAGCTTCCCTCTTTTGGAATGATTCCACAAGCAAGAAGACATGCTTTCTGCAGTGCAAATGGATCGAATGGATCTCCTGTCGCCTGAAGTGGTTCAATCGTATCAAATTCTCCATGAACATCCATATCGCGACTATCAAAAACAATCTTTTTCTCATTGATTTTTTCCAGTGTCACTTCTACTGGTTTCTGACCATTCAAAAGAATTGCTACATTTAATACCGTTCCGCCATTTTCATTACAGTATGGAGGTGTATCACTCCAACCGCCTCCCCAATTCACACGAAGCGGTAATTGTGCCGTATGCTTCTCTGTAACAATTCTTGCACTTTCATTATAGGATAAATTCTTAATCGTTGAAGCTAAGACTTCTGACTGAATTGTACGGAAACATTCTTGTATCTCTTCTTCATCTTCTAAAATACTTCCAAGGTAATAATGAAGACGCATTTTCTCACTGAAATCTGCTTTTCGAATTCGATTTTCTAACCATTCTTTCTGAATTTTTGTCAGAGCTTCTGTTTTATTTAACTCCCCTACCGGAACTTTATTCCTAATAGCTTTTGTTATCTCATCCATTGACACTAAATCTGCCATTCTCTGGTTCCAGGCAATAATTGCGTCTGGATCCGCATCATTAAATCCTGAACAGAGTGATTTTTTCTCTGCTTCCTTCCATGCCAAAAGATCTGCCTGAGAATCACCTGTTAAAATGGCATAAAGATTTAATGCTGCTTTTAAAGCCTCATCAATCGTATCTTTTTCTGGATATAATGCTGCTGACCACAGAGTATGGGAATCATTCTCCCAAAGATTTACATCGAGTTCCTTAGAAACTTCATCCAGATCTTTTCCAAAAAGCTTATTTTCTTTCGGGTTATCGTTCACCCCAAAGATACGGACAATAAACTTTCCATCTCTTTGTTTCAATCCATGAAGCACAACATTTGATGGAATCACTTCATCATGAACATCAATGTAAGAAAGGACACTGTTCTCTCCAACTTCTGCCCCTCTATGCACATAAGAAACCTCTAAATAGCAGTTCTTTCCAATATTTGCGCTGCTACTTAAAACGCTATTATATCCTGCGGTAGTAATATTCTTAATGCTGCTTCCGACCAAACGGCTCCACCCAAGTTCCTGGTATTCTTCCACACCGCCATTCATTAATTCCAAGATCTCTCTTGTTGTACCAAAATGAATAAATTTTGCAGGTGCTAAACGAAGTAATTTCATCCGATACGGACGAAGAACTTCCCATACACGCTTTCTAGCATCCGTCAGTTCCTGACAGAATTCTCCTTCTAGTTTTTCCTGATAAAATGCTTCCAAAGTAGAGTCCTCTGCCAACGGATACAGAAAATCTGCATATTTGGCAATTGTTGTGATCTGCTCCGCTAGAATCACAGAACCTTCCATCTTCTATATTGAAGTCGTGTTCTCATCTGTAATACAGTAATCTGCCGGAAGCTCGATGTGCATCGGATTCCCCGGACGCTTATCTTATAAGCGCAGTATGCTCCCATAAGACAAAACTACGAGATTGTGCCGTTCTTCCGCTCAAAAAATGCTTTTTTCAGATAAGCTGCGCAGTCAGGAAGGGAAAACTGCCGATTTTATCGTGCAGTTTCCTCAGCTGACAATTCGCCGCTTCACAATTGTATCAGAAAAATGTAGTGAAAAACAGATGCGGATGATTACCTACTTACAATATACTTTTCATCTCTTTTTCTAAATGAGTACATTGTACCTTCTAAAATTGTCACAATGCTATCATTTATTTTAGGATCCTCAATTCCTCCGGCTAGAATACTTACTTTCTGATCATCTTCCTTGTCGATTCTAACATAAATAATCTGATCTGAATCAGCTACAACTGCCAAATTAGGATTATGAGTGACTAGAATAATCTGCCTCCTCTTTTTAGCCGCTTGAATAAATGGCACTAATACTCTCGCAACGCTTTGGTTATCCAAATTATCTTCCGGTTGATCTATAATTAGTGGTATATCTCTTAAATCAAGTAATAAATAGAAAATAAGCAATAACGCCCCTCTTTCTCCTGGCGACAAATTATCAAGTGTCTTTTCATCACTAATCAGCTCATATTTATTGCTTATGTATGACATCCCATATAAATAATTATAAAATTCCAATAATTTATTTGTCTTAATTTGAGATTCTACATCAATTGAATAATCCTTTAAACACTTAACAATCATTTCTGGTATTTGCGAATATTGATCTATGCTTTCTATAGCGCTCAGTTCTTCAACCGATTTATTTAATTGATAATTATCTTCTCGAAAAGCGTTTTTCTTCTGTTTATTTACAAATTCAAATAACTCTGTAGGTAATCGTTCTTCAATGACAAGACCCGCTCTAATACTAATACTATAGTCATTTAACAATTCTGCATTTGACTGTAAAAATTCATCCACTGGATTTTTAAAACGGTTATATATAGATACAATTTTCTTTTTCTCATTACAAATATCTACAGAAATTTTTTTCCTTCTTTCATATAATGGTTCTAAATCTTCCATTATTTTTTCTTTAATGTAAACCAATTCTTCTTCTATCTTTTTTACCGCCTCCTCCTTTTCTCTTTTTTGTTTCATCCATTCTTGATATTCATTTATATATTTATCATATGCATGAATATTTTTATCCTCTTCAGCCACTATTATCTTTTTATCTGCTTGTTTTTTAGATAATTGTGCCCTATATCCATTTTCTTTATCGTTTATCAATCCCTTCGTTACAACTAAAGCATCATCAATTACCTTCTTTTTTTCTTCAATAGGATTTTTATTCACGGTTAAGCAAACTATATCATCGGCATTTATATCAAATTCCTCTAATTGAATACTTAATTTGCTTTTTTCAGTTTCAATACGATTTTTAAATTCATCTAACAATTCAAGACAACGGAAAAGTTTATTGGATGCTTTATTTTTTTCAATCACATCATCTTCTGCATCCTCAATTCGTTTTTCTAATTCTCGAATTTCCTTTTCTAATGTTTCATATTTTTCTTGAATTTCTTCAGACAATGCAGGTTTCTCAATTTTTTCTGGACAGATTTTATCATGTGCCTCTGATTGATCCTTGGCTTCTTTTAATAAGGATTTTTGGAAATCACTATATGAGGGTTGTAATTTTTTCTCCAATTCAATTATTTCCTTATTTACATCATTCAAATCTGCATTCAAGTAATGAATTGCGCTCTCAGAGGCCTTCGAATATTTTTCAATCAACGCTTCCAGCGATTTTTCACCTTCTCGTTCCTCTTCACTTAATCTTGAAAAAATGACACTATTAATTTCTTCTGTAAATTTCTGCAATTCTGTATCTGTACAAATTTCTTCAAAATATTGTTGCGGAATACATTGAACCCTTTCTACATTTGTCATTTCAGGCAATTCCGCTAAATTTCTACTCACTTTTTCTTCAGAATTTTTCCACTTCAAACTACCAACAAAATTATTAGCCAATTTATTCTTTAGAAACTTTTTATTATTTAAAAAAGCAAATTTTGTATAATTCTTACTATCAGAAATCCATGCCACCACTTCAGCTAATGCCGATTTACCATTTCCCTTATTTCCAATAATACTAACTAAACCCGAATTCAGCGGAACCTTTATTCCCTTAAACCAGATTCCTTTCTCTCCTTTATACCCATCTTCCCAATCAATAGTAATTTCATCAATATACTTTGTCGGATTCTTTTTTACACGATCCAATTCCTCAGGTAATTCTTTTAAACAAATTCGATTATCATAATCGATTAATGCCTGTCTTAATCCTTCAAATGTACAGTCCGCTTTCACCCATGTATATTTAGTAATCGAATCATAATCTGCTCTTTCATGTGAATCAGATGCTAACATGCACGGTTTTTCAAAGCACGTCTTATAAAAATCGGCATTTCTAGCTTCGCGACGATTAAAGTTAGGTAATTCGATTACATCTATTTTATTCGATATAATCTCTGTTTTTGTGATATTTAAATGATTGTATAATTCTTCCGATGTAGGTTTGCTTGTCTTGGCATGTTGCATTTCATTTTCAATACTTCCATGCTTATCTCCACCATGCACAATAATTATACCGCCTAGTTCATGCGTTAACTTTACAGCTTTATCAAACTCCACTGGTGAGGCCAATAATCCTTTCGAATAGTCATTATCACCATTACTTTCAATCACACTTTCAGTCAAACTTAATTGCGAACAAAAATTATCATATAAAGTCTTTTTATCTGCTTTCTTGTACGTTCCTCTTATGTTTATCCATTTAGGAAAAATAGCAATAAGATGGACACCACTTTTTCCTTTATCTGTTTTTAATTCAATTCCAGGCAAAAAATCCACTAAATCTTTTACTTTACCCGACTCTACAACTCCATTTTCATATATGTCCCAAATCTCATCCAACGCATCAAAGTTGCTATGATCTGTAATGGAAATCATACTAATTTCATTTTTTATTGCTGATTCAAAAATTTCTTGAATATCCATCTTTGTTCTGGATTCTTTAGAATATTTTGAATGTAAATGCAAATCCCATTTTCTCCATTGTGAACCTCTTGTTATCATTTTCTCCTCCATTTCTTCTTCAAAACTTTTATCATGCTCGCATCTCTTCAATCAACCTTCCAATATTACTTCCAACAGAACTCTCCAATCCCTTAATATCCTCACAGAATTTTTTCTCATTCTGTATCGCTTTATCAATATTTTTGACTAATTCTTCTGCCTGATAAGAACTCTTTTTATATCTCGGATAAATTCTGTGAAGTTCCTGCTCTGCATATCTTCTCTTTACTGTAATTTTGGGATTCTCCAGCAATTTATCTGTATCAAGTTCAAACACTTCATCAAAGTGTAATAGCAACCAAAATTCAAAACATGGATTTGTAATACACAATTGGAATCCCTTTTCCTTACATTTATCTACCACATATCCATATTGGTCATTTCCAGGTAAAGCTGAAAAGCTATCTTTATCACGGTCAACAATCAAGCAAATCTGATCAAACCCCTCTGCGTAAGTCAATCCACCATCTCTGATAATGTCTGAAATGCCTGAAATAACATGCCCAATATCATATTCCTTCGTCAAAAGTTCTAATATCGCATTACAGTCCGCTTCTATATTTTCCACTTCCGCTTGCAACATTTTTTTCAAATCTTCAGCACAAATACGAACCATTGTATTCCAAATACTTTTTGCCAGTACTTTGCTCGTGGTGATAACTTTTGTCTCATAAAAATAATCCATCATACGGTTCAACAATGTTTCGTAAGATATTCGCTCTGCCTTACTTTCTTCCAAATTCTCAATAATTCTATCCAGAATTTTCTTTGGATTACTCCATCCTTCTTCACTATAACTTCTGATAATCGGAATTAGTTCAATCAGCGGATTGATTCCTATATTTTCACGCATTGAATTAACTGCATCAAAATATATTAACTCTGTATCTGAACCTTCATATACAAGAAAATATTTTTTCAACGCCTCATCCGATTTTAAAACTTTGGTACGCTCTGCGAATGTTCGACTTTCTCTCATGCACTACACCTCTTCTTTAATAGGAAATACAGTACTGAATACCGGAACACCTCCATAACGACCTTCTAAATATGCCTTGTCAATCTTTTGGTCAAATCTTGCATTATACTCTTCCAATGAATATATATCACTTTCTCCAGTTTTTCTTTTATTCACAAACCAAATCTCATCACGCCGCAATAAATCAAAATCCAACAACCTTGACTCATGTGTGGTTACAATCAACTGAATATCTTTTTGTTCAGCCAACTGTAAAAATGTATCCACAAATTTATATGTCAGGCTTGGATGCAGACATCTGTCCAATTCATCTATAACATATGTCTTCCCTTTTCTAGACAGCAATACCTCTAGCAAGTCTAATATTCTTACCGTACCATCTGATTCTTCTGATAAGTTAAACAAAATATTTTCTTTTCCATGAGAAAACTTAATAGTCCTGCAAGTAATATTATCATCTTTATCTATATCCACAATGAAGAAGTCTCGATTGCTTCTCATAATAATTCCAAAACTCTTCACTTTTTTATTGCTTTTCAGTTCTATTGTTTTTTTCTCAATGTTTGCAACTAAATCATCACGTATTTCTTTAGGTAAATGTCCCAATACTTTTTCAATTGGAACCTTCACCATTTTGAAACCTGTGATACCTGTTCCAAATGCTGAAATGATTCTACAAACTTCTTCCACATTTTCTGTGTCAGCCATGTACGAATAATCTGAAATAGGACGATCTGGATAATTAATGTCTAGTCCCATTCTTATCCACTGGTAAACATCCTGAAACACTGCCGCATCTTTATATTGTTGATATAAAGTTTTCTTATTTTGATTCATAATTGATAACAATAAGACACTGCTGTCTTCCTGAATATCTTCAGCATACACATCTAACTTATCAATTAACCCTTTTGTTTTCACTGAATTGCCAAATTTATAAATACCTTTCCGGATATCTCTGCTAAAAATCAGATTTTCCTTATTATCCGCAGTAAGTTCTACAAGCCATTCCGAAATAAATTCACTTTGATTCAAAATCAGTTCAAAACCATAAGCATAGTACTTTTCTCCGAGCATAATTTCCATTTCAAAATAGCTTTCTTTTTCTTTATTATCCTCGCTTATCTTACAGTATTTATCAGTATGTCCTTCCGGCAATCCCAATAAAACTATACGCTGCATAAACTCCATTGCCCTTACCAAATTGGATTTTCCCGCTGCATTAGCACCATAAACTGCAGCAAACTTCAACATTTTTACTTTACCATTATCATATGTGTTCTCTTTTACTTCTTACTTTTCCAGCAATCATAGAAAACTCTTCTGTTTTACCATCTTCTCTCTCTGAAAAGGACAAAAAATTTTTCACATTAAAACGTATCAGCATTTTTCACACCTCCAATATTCTTACGTTTATTATATGTGATTTTTTCACTTTTATCAACACTCATATTCATTATTTGTATGTTTTTTTTATATTTAAAAGTGGATAAATCGTTTTTATTTTCCCGCGTAGTCCTATGTCAAGAAAAAGCACAAATTAAATTGTGAACTTCCAAAAAAGTACCCTAAGCAGTGCTCCGGTTATTCGCCGGAGCCATTTTTTATGAATTTCAAACTCTCATCAAAAGATTTATCGCTCTGCTCGATGGCTTGCAAGAGAAGATTTCTTTAATGTTCTTTCTGAATGTCATATAACTTCTTTCTTCAGTTCTTTACTGATTTCTTCAGCTCTATAGCGTCATTTAGTTAGGATTATCCGGATCCACCTTCCCAATTGATGCCCGCTTTGGATAAGCGATTTTTTTTACAAGATCATAGGTCAGCCTGGACTTGCTTTAAGAACTACTATAAAATCAGCTTACGCTCCCATTTTTTAACTATATCAAATCAACATTTATTTACAATTCTCATTATACCAATCATTCATATTGGTGTTTATAATATTTCCTTCATACCTAGTCACCCATCCATCGGAATAGCTTGAAAATAAACTTTGATGATGCTCATTTAAATTATTATAAACAACATCTGAAATCACAATTACTTTTCTACAACCTCTACCTGCTTTATTGCATAAATGGCACGCTGAATTTACAACATCCCCCATCCAAATAGCATCGTTAATTCCGCTACCTGAATATCCTGCTTTAACCATCAATGCTCTGCCATAATCGATACCTATCCCCACTGAAATTTGCGAATATCTCATTAACCTGAGCAGGCACTTGTCTTAAGTTGACATTGGGTTGACCACATTGGTGCCTGACACCTTTTATCCGAGGCTATGAGGATGAGATTGCTTCCGAGGGCAGAGATCACCTCAAAGGAAATAGAATCGAACTGTCTGAAGAAGGTACGGAAGCTCTAAGCCAAAAGATCAGCCAACTTCAGAAGGGACAAGAGATCACAATAAAATATTTCACGGACGGCTACTATGAGGATATCGCCGGGGTATTGGATGCTGTGGATGCGATCAACAAAGAACTGCGAATTTACACAGGCTTTATAAATGATACCGGCAAAGAGCTGCCGACCATTATTGCATTTGAGGATATATCAGAGATTGGGGTGAATATGACTTGAATTACTATTTTTGCGATGCCTGCCGCTACTGCTTCTCTGCTGAGCAGCTCCCTAATCGTTGCCCTGATTGCGGAGCGGTAGCACACGATAATAAAAAGGCCGTACGGCCGGCGAGTAAAACGGAAATCGAGGAATTGCTCAAAATACAGAAAGAAGATACGGAGGATACACAAAATGAAAGCACATAAATATTGGTCACTCGGAGCATTTGCCTGCATGGCAGGATGCTTCTACACGGGCTGCAAGAAACTGATGCAGGCTCACAAGTATTTCGCTTGTGGCTCTCTGGTCTGCATGGGTATGGCAATCTACTCCGGCCACAAAATTGCACCGAAGAAGAAAGCGGAAAAGCCTGAAAAATAAGGACACACGCCCTCGCCGCAACAAGCGAGGGCTTTTTTTGAACTCCAGGAGTTCATTTTATTTCCGTTACAAACTATATACTTCCACCATAAGCCGTATCCCGACTTTCAGACCTTCCTCAAAAGCAGTTTTCTCCCAGAGCGGAATCTTGTCTCCGACATAGTCATCTACCAACCTATCCATTCCTTCCAAGCTGCGCAGCCACTCTTCCAGTTCCTTTTCCTTGGCCTTTGCTGCTTTTCCGGCAACTGTGTTTTTCTCTACTGGGTTCTTCTCCGTGTAATGCTCGTAAATCAGATCTAGCAGATTCTCCACTGGCGGGTAATACTCCGGCTCTGTTTTCTTCAAATACTCCTCCAGCATTTCCTTCAATTTTTCTATAATGCTACCGTCCTTCCCAACTGAGATTCACCTCCTCAGTTACGGCACATATTACCGTAGACTTTTGCACATAGCAACCTATTTTTTGCGTTTTTTCGGGCGCCCCATCTTTTCTTTCACTTCATCTGGCACATCAATCAGTCCAAACCGATAGAACATCCCGTATATGTAGGTCACGCCCCGGATATCACCCAGAGCTTTCGGGCGGTCTACCACTTCTCCTTTAATATTCTTCAGCGCCAGCAGCACTGAACTCCACGCCAGACTCTTGCTCTTCTCCCGCCTGTCAATCCACAGTTCTTTCGTGTACTCGCCGTTCCTGCCTTTTTTAATTTCGTAAGAGAATGGCAAACCGGAGTAGGTTTTAAATTTCACCCCGGCATAGGACACAACCACGCTCCAGAAGTTTTCTTCTGTCGGATCAACCCTCCACCGCTTCATCGCTCTGTATCTCCGCTGCCGCTCTGCTCCAACACTGATTTTTTCTTTTTCTGCTGTACTTGAGAAGTACACACCTTTTTTATATGGCAGGTACGAGGTAACGGAGGCTTTGGAGAGTTTCAGGGTGTTTGCAGTTGAGAGTATGGAGGTTTTGTAGTCCTGTGTTTCTCGGTATTCTTCAAAAGTGTTTTTTACTTTTTCCGCCACTTCTGATTCATACACACCTGCCGTGATGAGCAGCTTCCGTACCTTGATGGAATTTAATCCCAGCTCATCTCCGATGGCCTGCAAGGACATCTCAGAATCATAAAGCGCCACAGCAGCATCCATCTGCTCTTTCAGATTCTTCCCGGCATCGTACTCCGGCTTCAGCTTCTTCCGGCCGCCACCAGGTTTTCTTGTTTTCTTCATTTTACTCATGCAGCTCCAACGGCAGTCCGTCCGGGTCATGGAAGAAAGTCATCTTCTTGCCGGTGTAATCATCCACACGAATTGGCTCACATTCAATTCCTACCTCTGCCAACTCATTCATTGTCTGCTCCACGCTCTCCACACAAAATGCAAGGTGACGCAGCCCACAGGCCTCCGGGCGGTTCACACGCTTCGGCGGGTTTTCTTCTGCAAAAATCTCCAGCTCTGTGTGTTTGTTAACACGCAGATCCAGCTTCCAGTCTTTACGCTCTGGGCGATAGTTTTCTCTGATAACAGAGAATCCCAGCTTGTTCACATAGAAATCCTTAGCTGCTTCATAATCAGATACGATGATTGCAATATGATGTATTTTGGATAAGTTCATTTTTCTCACGTTCCATTTCTTTAAATTTTGTTCTTCTTTTATTTTCGTTATAAACTATACGGCAATCTTCAAAAAATACCGTGCGAACTCCTGGAGTTCAGTTTGTCCACACGGCATATCATCAAAACTTGATCACTTTCGGCTCATGGGCGAAAGAACTAATGGTAGCCACACCATTCTTGAAGTAGAACACCTCAGTGTTGCCATCATCTGCGGCATACATCTTCTTCAAACTCGGATAGGCATCCAGCATGGACTGTCTTGCTTCCACACGGTCATCCTCTACCAGTTCGCCAGCAACGCGAATCCACTCGCCGCCTTTGAATGCACACAACTCTGCTTTCGGATTGGCATGTAGCTGCTTGGAAACATCCTTCTTCTTGCCAGTCTGGATGTACAGCTTGCCTTCAAAAATATGTGCCGTGCCAAATGGGCGCACTCTCGGCTGGTCGCCTTCGACCGTTGCCAAGTAATATGTTTCAGCTTCTTTTAAGAACTTTACGATTTCTTCCATTTTATTCTTTCCTTTCCCACACGGTCGTGTGTGTTTTATAGTTTTATGGTTTTATTTCAATTTTTCGAGAATCTCGTCCGCACTCATACCGCTTGCCAGCAACTTCTTCAGCACAGCTTCGGCTTCTGCCTTCTTAGCCTCTTCAGCGGCCTTAGCTTCTGCCTTTGCCTTCTTCTCTTCCAGGGATGCCACTTCTTTTTCGGCCTTCTTCAGAGCAGACTTCTTCTCTTTCAGATCAGCCTTCAAAGTGTCAATGTTGGCAGTGATGGAGGCGATTTCAGTATTCAGAGACGCAATAGCCTCCTGTTTCTCCGCAATCTGAGATGCGTAGTCTTTGGTGATATTGGTTTTGGGACGGTTTTTGCTGCCTTTCGTTCTGGGCATAGGTGATAACCTCTTTCCTTTTATAGTTGTTTAAGTATAGCACTGTGTTAGGGTGAGGGCAATATCACTTCTTGCTCTCTTTCAGCATCCGTAACTTCATACCCCCATCAAGTATTTCACCTAAAACCGCAGAATCATTCGTCGCTAGATAATCCTGAATTTTCAAGCCGAAATAGCTTTCCTTTAACTCTGGAAACTTCTCCAACAAAATTCTAAAGCCTCGGCACGTACTTTCTGGTGTATTCAATAAACTGTTCTCTCGAACTTCTTCATCCCAACAATCCAGAAATTCTTGAACACACTGTCGTGTGGTATCCGACACGTGAGGCTCTGGCACGCCCCATCTGAATCTTTCAAGATACCTATCAATCTCAAATTTTATTGGCATTCTTTTTTCCCTCATTGCGGCGTTTCTTTTCTCACATCTCAGCCGACCATAAGATCGTTGCCTGCTGCTCACCACAGAGAGGTGTGTGATTATTACGAGCAGCGTAGGGAGCTACCGCTCCCAGTATATCACAATTTCATCCAGTTTTACAGACACTTTCTTGCCTTCATGGTCCCACAGTACATCAATCCACCTAGCATTCCACCGACTGTGTTATAGAAGATGTCCGATAGCTGGAACGTTCCTAGCCGCATCAATAACTGCAACATCTCTATGCTTATTGAAAAGATAAATGCTATCTTTCCGCTTTCCCACAGTATCTTCTTCCAGCCATTTCCTATCTTCTCTCCGAAAGTCCATATCACTACCGAACTAAACGGCACCATCATAATTACGTTCTCGATGCACTCGGTGGTCAGCTTCTGTTCGCCATTCACAGTCTCCCAGATGCCCCAGCCACCCATGACATCGGATAAAGGATTCATCCACAGCTGACGGTTTAACAGGGTTCGGAACAGAATAAGTGAGGTCACAAAAGCTAAGAAAAACAACCTCCGGAAGAACACGCTCTCTTTGAACTTCTGATACCAGGTCACTATGGCATTCTTCCAGCCTTTGCCTGCATGTATTGGCTCATAAGCATAAAGATAGAAAAACATGGCCAAAAAGGAAAGAAGAAGCGAAAAGCCAAACGGCTCATATAGCGCAGTCAGGATGTTTGTGATGATCTTTCCGAGTAAATCAATCGTTTCTTTCATCGTCGTTTACAGATCACTGAACAAGTCAGCCTTATACACGCCGTTCTCCAGCATCTCCTTGAAACTGCCCTTTACGGCTGCAACATCCTCGTGATAGGTCATGCCATACCAGGTATCATTTGTTTTCAGAACCTTCACAGACATCTTGCCCTGCTCCAGCAGCTCACCGATGAAGATTGGGATCAGATACTCTGCTTTCAGAGGATTACTCGGTACTTCCTTCTCGAAAAACTCTTTGAACCCTTCCTCCAGAACATCCAGAAAATCAGGAGTTAATCCCCACATATTCATAGAAACCAGAGAATTCACATCAATCACTTTTCCGTCTACTTCTGCTCCAGCTGCGGTCTTTACGATATTCTTAGTCTCTACGACCTCAGTCAAGTTATTTTCCGCATCCATCTTGCAGATGCCGCGGGTCACACCACCATTATCGGACAGTGTGTTCTTCAGCACAAAACCTGCCATACAGGACTTACCGCCGTTCACCAAATAGTCATGGACAGCTTTGAAGCCCTCTTTGCCGTAGTAATCATCTGCATTAATCACAATGAATGGGGTTTTGATTGCTTTCTTCGCCGCAAGCACGGCCTGTCCAGTTCCCCACGGCTTTGTACGTCCTTCCGGCAGAGCTCCCGGGATGTCGTTGATATCCTGGAAAGCGTAGTCCACAGTGACATCATGAGAAGCGCAAATGGAAGCTATACGGTCACCGATGACCTCTTTGAACTCTTTCTCGATATCCTTTCGGATGATAAATACTACATGGTTGAATCCAGCCTCAATTGCATCATGAATTGAGTAGTCCATGATGATATGGTTAGCATCATCAACCGGCTCCAACTGTTTAATTCCTGTTCCAAATCGGCTTCCGATTCCGGCCGCCATGATAAGTAATGTTGTGTTCATAATTTTTTCCTCTTGCTATCTTTTATTCCACAGTCACACTTTTAGCGAGGTTTCTCGGCTTATCTACATCCAGACCTTTGGCTACAGATACATAATAGCCAAGCAGCTGTAGCGGAATCACTGCTAGGCTGTGCAAAACGACTCTGGGTGATTTCCAGAGTCATCATCGACTTTATGCCTTGTAGCTCTTCTCTCAAATCACGTTAACTACTTCATCCACATGCTTCTGGCAGGTATCATGATCAGGTGCTTCCACCATAACACGAACGACCGGCTCGGTGCCGGACTCACGCACCAGAATACGCCCCATATCGCCCAGAGCCTCAGCTATTCATGCCTAATCAATGAATTTTCAAAACATCGAAAACAGCTCGTCTATTTGATGCAGCATACTTGCATTCATTTGTTGCATAATGTCCGACTTGAATAATAGAAACTATTTGTTCGCTCCATGGTATGTCAACAAATCTTCGAATTTCCTCTGCCTTTTCTCCATCATCATTCCAAATCAAAGGACATGTGCCGATTCCATAATATGTAAGAGCATATAACAAATTCATCAAATATATTCCTGAATCTAAATACGGAGTTTTAAACTCCGAGGTATGCCTATACAGTGATAATTCACTAGTTAAAACAATCACAGAAGATACGGTATGTCCCTTAGCACCCCCCTGTAAATCCAAAACATTTTTACATATATCGCGGTTTTGAATATAATGAACTCTTGTTGACTGTCTGTTACATGCAGAAGGTGCAGTCTGTGCCAGTTCAACAGCTTTTCTTATTATACTTTCATCAACAGTATCCACAGCAAAATCTCGAACACTATGCCGGTTTTTGGCAAACTCCTCAAAATTCATGCTATCAATCTGAGAAAGTAACTTCTGCGAATCAAATATCTCCGTCCCACAAAATTCAATTTGATTTTTCTTGTAGTTATGATACTTATTCAAATCAATAAACGAAATATCGCATTCATTCTCTGTTGCGTTGTCTATATATTTTTCTAAAATTGCATATGCATAATCGAATGCTTCTTGATCATACTCCGAATTCTGAATAGAAATATATTTGTCCATCAGCTCCAGTATTTTTTTGATTTTTTCTTTACCAAAGCCCTTTCTTATCTTTGGTAAAGCCATTCCCTTTTCAATTGTATGGGTAAGAATACGCAATTCGCGGCATACCAATTCGATGTTATCTTCCTTCAAAGACGCCGAGGAATGATAATAAAATCTCATCATTTGATCTATTCCGGCCATTGTGATATTGCGCGGCATTTCCGATATCTTCTTTAATTTCGTGAAAGCTCTTTTTATTTTCATAATTATTTTCTCCTTTGGCCCAGTATCTTATGGAATGTCTTATCAATATATTTACAAACAAACGCATCTCTCAATACAACAAGAACAATAACATACACGATTGCACCTATTAAAATTTCAACGAATGTATAGAATATTGAAATGCTAAAATTTTTCCCAATTGTAAACACAAATACAAACATGATGCCTGCAGCTATAGCTTTTTTCCATCCCATCTCAATCACTTGCTTAAGTAGAATTTCTTTTCGTACCATATAATAATATACTAAGACTAATACTAATTCCGCCGTAACAGAAGCCACCGCCGCACCTTTGGCAAAGAACCTAGGTATAAGAAGCGAATTGAGGGTAATATTAACTACTGCCGCAATTATCTGTGCATAATTACTATGTTGTTGTCTTCCACTTGGTGTAAGGATATGTGTTCCTATCATTCTAGAATAACCCATAAATATAAAAATAGGGCAAAAAATATATAATAGACCTATAACAGCGTCATAGCCATCTCCAAAAAACCACGGAACCATACCAGCTGCTATTGCAGCAATTCCAAAAGTCATCGGAAAAACAAGAAACGCTATAACATTATAAGAGACAGCCATTTTTTCCTGTATTTCTTCATTTCTCTTTTGCGCAAACAGTGCAGACATTCTAGAACGCATAACAATTGTATATGCACTAATGACATTTACAACTAAATTAACAATTTTATTTGCCTGCTCATAATATCCATTTTCATAATTAGATCCAACAAGCCAACCAAGCATCGCTTTATCTAACACAGCATAAATCTGGTATGTAATAGACGGAATGAAATAAATCATCACGTTCGAAAGATGCTTCATTACATTTCTAGTTGTTAATTTTACTCTACAAATATTTCCGCGCAAGTAGGGCCACATGGATAGATTACCCAGTAATTGAGACACGCTAATAATCAATAAATATATCCACAGATCGTTTGAGCTTTTTACCAAAGAAAACAGTAGCACAATCCCAGCAATTCTTACAATAGTATTTCTAACTGCAATGTATCGAAATTTTTCTATCCCCTGAAAAAAGAAGCTAATATCAAAAACGCCTGCTACTATATATGGAATTTGCAATGCGTAATATATCCAAGCTGTTGTTTGGTATGCATACGGCACAAAAATCAAAAAGGCGATCACCATCGTAACAGCTTTCAAAACCCATATTTCCAAGAATTTTTCTGATCGCTCTACAATATTTTCTCCCGCTGATGCAATTTCTTTTTGCCCATAGGTTGCTGTTCCCAGTGCTCCAAACATAACTACTGATGAAACAATTGCATAGGTATAACTATAAATACCAATATTCTCTGCGCCTAACACACGAGCTGTATAGGGTGCAGTTACTAGCGGTACTATAATATTCACTATATTGTATATTAAATTATATATAAAATTAGCCTTAACTCCATCTTTTTTCATCACAAATTCTTCCTTCTAAGATACTCTTTTAATAACCTTAAGGATGACGTTCTAAACGAATTTAATCTTTCATTAACCAACGTATAGTCAATAACCGCACTATCCTTTTCATCGCTCCAGTGTTCACGATCTGTTAACTGAAGATACTCAGCGATAGATTTCATACGTTCCTTCCAGCCTCGATTGTAATAATAGAAATTTCTATTAAAATACAAGGAAAACAACATACCGTGATATGATGCAGTAAAAACTGTATGTGCATTGCTTACTAAACTAATTAATTCTTCTACTCCATTTGGACGAATAGCTTTCATCCCTTCTGGAACCCAACCGTAAGAAATTAAGTATACCGGCAAATGATGTTTTTTTCCATATTGAATGGCATCTTTGTACATTTCCAACTTGGAATCTGACATATAGCAAAGGACATAGTCCCCCTCGATACTTCTTGGAGCAGACATTGATTTCCATTGTTCGGCAGTAAGCAGCATCGTTGGGTCACATACAAAATCCACTTTTTTTCCGATAAGAATATCTAATTCTTTCTGAATGGAATGCTCCCTCACACCGATATTCTGAAATCTTTTCAGTAAGTTTTTTACAGTTTCCCGATCCTCTGATTCCCACATAGTTCCAACAGAAGATGCATAGGCAATCTTAACAGCATCTTTATCGGCAAAATCCAGCATATAGGTTAGATCATTTTGATTTATGGAAAAGTCCCATACAAGATCACTTCCAACTAAAAACGTATCAAACTCTTGATTTGCTTTTTGAACATTATCTCGATCATAAACCAGATCGGACATGGCCAAATTTGTCTTCAAAAACTCAGCAAATACTTTTGCCTTTCTTTTCTTGAAACGTGCATATTTTATATGCTCTTTAAGCTCTCGTAAGTCTTTACACTGATATATGTGCTTTATAAATTCACGCTTTTCTACTGCGTCATTTCTATAATCAATAACCTTACAATTATACCCCATCTGGGTAACCGTCTTATATAACGCATATGTCTGTAACAAAGAACCAAAGTTGGTTGTATGATGATAAGTAATTAAACCAATACTACGCACTGCTCTCACCTCCTTATTAATTAATCTAAAGTTTCTATTTCTTCCCCCATAATATCTACGCATCTTCCCAACAAAAGGCATATAAAAAATACCGTATAAAGCTTCAACTGTTCCGTTATCCATAATGTTGAAAAACAAATCATCATTGCACAGAAAACACGTCCAGCCGCTGTTCTTTGATTTGTTTTTCTTAATAACAGAAAACAAATCCCAAGTATATACACTGTTCCGATAATACCACTAGAAAAGACAAAATATAGAATTCCATTATGCGTAGCTTGGTTAATTCCTGCAATTCCTTGTCCAATAGCAAATGAAACATTCCCCATATTTAAGCCATGTCCAATAACTGGACTCTCAGCAATTTTAGCCAACACAATCTGCCATATTGCAGTTCTATAATTCAAATCCGCGCTTTCGTGCAAAACATTAGTAATAAAATTAGCAAACAGCATTTGGGCATTAAAAAATACGATACCGACATTCAATATATTCATGCCTAAAAAGCCCCACTTTAATACGGCTTCTCCAATTTTTCCGCCTAAAGCACCTAGAATTAAAATCACAAAAAATACAGCTAAACACATTTCTGAAGTTGAAATTGGCTCATGTATGTTCCATACAATAACACTATACACAACACACAATCCAAGTATAACTGCTTTCTTTTTCTTGTGTTTAGGCAACAATGTAAAATATGTACCAATAAATCCACAGGCTGCAATTTGATATTCTGTCAAGCTCGTCTTTGTCCCAAGTACAAAACTCATTTGACCACTATTATTAACGTACATACCTCCATCTTTCCAAAGTATAGTATTAAAAAGCAACAGCAACGTAAATACTATAGAGGTATATCCTATAATTTTTTGGGGATTTCGTTCCAAGCAATACACATAAACGACGCAGCACGAAAATACATTTAAGTAGCTACCTATTTCTCCGATCTGCATACCATTCAAATATGTAACAAGTATAAGCCATACAATGTAACTTAATAACGCAACCATATACTTGTTTCTATACATTCGATACTTGAGAGCATATGCTGCACAAACTAAAAACAAACCCTTTTGTAATAAAAACACTATCGACATTACCCCACTGGCATACCACTGCAGGCATGGAGGATAAAAAATCAACAATATGCTTACCGGCATTAATATATCTACCATTAAGCTTGCTCGTCTCAAATTCATTCTCATATTCTTAATCAATCCATTTCCATAAACAATTTTATGTAGTTACCCACTTCCAGATTTTCCTTAACAATTTCTCCTTTTAATGAAGTTTCAAATTTTGTTTGCACATCTGAATTCAATAATTCTAGAATTCCATTCGCAATCTCATTTGGATCAAACTGGACAATCCGTCCATTAACTCCATCTGTTATAGAATCAACTACTGTTGTATAATTTGTTACAACAATCGGCTTACACAAAATCTTAGCTTCATCTAATACTATAGATTTCCCCTCATATCTGGAAGGTTGTACAAACACATCTGCATACCGAATGTACGGATACGGATTTTTTCGAATTCCTACCAGTTTAACACTATCATCAAGTCTTTCTTTTTTTATTTGTTCTCGTAACATCTGTTCATCTTCGCCCTCGCCGATAATGAACCAAATAAATTCAACGCCTTTTTCTTCTATAATCTTAGCTGCTTGAATGGCAAGATCAAACCCTTTCTGAGTATTTAACCGCCCTATAGACACCAAAATATTCTTTTTTCTGCGATATTCATCAGGGTAATTTTTTTCAGCTAGCTGCCAAATCATTTTTGTAGAAGAAATATTATACAACATACGTATTTTTGAGCTGCACTCTGGAAAAACTTTCTCAAGGCTCTTAACGCACCTTTCAGAAATAGTTACTAATCTATCCGCTTTATTAAAATAAGCTCTATCATATTCTGAATTGTAACTTAACTTTTCGTATTCATTATGAATCCAAAGAATCTTTTTCGTTGCAACTACCTTATCCATTACATAATAGTTTGAAAAACCATCTACGTAAGAAATTGCTAAGTCGTATTTTTTGCTTTGCATTGGAACAAACCGTTTCCAAACATTCCAAAGATTCTGTACCGTATCGTATTGAGGATTCTTGCTAATTTTATACAAGCACTTTGCCAGCAGCATTTTAAGACAAACCGCTTTGGAGCCAATTGTCTTAAAGCCTTTCCCAAAGGAACTGTGCATCGCAGAAATTTCAGCAACCGGACCAAGCTGATTGATCCATGCTGGAATCTGGTCAAAAAAAACATCTTTCTGATTCAAAACTAACAAGTCTATTTCTATTTGCTGCACAGTAAGTTCATTTAATAATGAAATAAGACTTTTTTGTGCTCCTCCGCAACCCAAATTATTAATTACAATTAATGTTTTCATACATTACTCTCCATAAGTTCGGTGAACAGAGCAATATATTTTTCAATTTCTGCGTCGTTGCTGTTCTGCTCGTTCCGCAACTGTTCGACAACTTGCTTTCTCAATTCTTCATTTTCAAAATAGCTAGCGACTCCTC
>ERZ1034897.256-NODE-256-length-29246-cov-10.084375_pt1 | contig 29246 bp, 42 predicted proteins | sample MGYA00520629_ERZ1034897 | MGnify/ENA primary metagenome ERZ1034897 (study PRJEB33766, sample SAMN09781789) | gut metagenome | biome: gut microbiome | host: Homo sapiens | place: Madagascar | study: EMG produced TPA metagenomics assembly of the PRJNA485056 data...
GTATATTATATAGTCTAGACACACTGATTTAGTAACTAAGCTTAGATAGCTTCTTACTGATATATTAATAACAGGCTATTGTTTTTATAGAGTTATATCTAAAAATAATACTAATATAGATATAGAAGTTTTAAATCCATTAAATGTATTTATAGATAGAAATCCAGATTCTATATATATAAAAGATTCATATAGAGTTGTAGTACGTTCTTGGCTTACCAAATCATAGGTATTAGCTAAATATGGTAAAGAATTATCTAAGGAAGATATATCTAAATTACGTGATGATTGGCAAGATAAAACTACTGGTGAATATCGTAGGTCTAATAGTCCTGTAATTAGTGTCTATGATGACATGGATGATGAAGACGAAGATATTATCCCTGGACGTCCACATAGTGATAGAGGTAATTTAATACCTGTATATGAAGTTGAATGGATTGAAACAGATGATAACTTTGTAATGCAAAGATATAATACTATACGTATTAGTGATGAATATTACATATTAAGAGGTAAGGATGAAAATGTAGTACGTAGTTAGAGTAACCCTAATTAGTGTAGTCTAACTGTTAATGGTGTTGTCTTCTTAAATAGAAGCAAAGAACCTTATAGTTTAATACTAAAGTGTGCTTCTATGCAGGATAGGTATGACCTCCTTATCTATTATAGAGACATATTGATAGCTAATAGTGGTATTAAAGGTAGTATTGTTGATATATCTATGATTCCTAAATTCCTAGGAGTTCAATTTCCTGAGAGAATATAGAAATACATGGCATATAAAAAGGCAGGTGTATAGCTTATTGATACTACTATGGAAGGTAGAGCTGAAGGATAGCCATTGAATACTATTTTTAATGGATTTGATGACTCTATACCAGCTGCTGCTGTACAAGCTATAGAAGTAACTATATAGTCTGTAGAAAATACTGTATCTTCAATTACAGGTGTATTTAGAGAACGTTTAAATGGTATACAATAGCGTGATGCCGTTTCTAATATATAGCAAGGTGTAACTAATTCATTTACTATTACTAAACCTTATTATCAATAGATGGATTTAGTAACTTGTGAAATACTAACTGATTGTTTAAACTTAGCAAAGGTTGTATTTAGAAATGGATTAGAGGGCACTCTAATTCTTGGAGAACATTAGCAATAGATATTTACAGCATTGCCTTAGTATTTTACATTTACTGACTATGATATTCATGTAACTCCTAGTACCGAAATAATGTAGGATATGTAGACTATTAAGTCTATGCTTCCTGACCTTATTAAGTCTGGCTTAGTTAGTGCTGATATTATATTTGAAGCAGTTACAGCTAAGAGTTTAACGCAACTTAAATTAGCTGTTAAAAAAGCTTTAGCTAAATAGAAACAAGAGAATAATTAGTTACAATAGCTATCACAATAGTTAGAACAAGTACAATAGCAAAACTAGGAACTATAGAAATAGCTGTAGCAAGCACAATAGCAAATTAAATCTCTTAATGAACAAAAAATGTAGCTTGACTAGAAAAAGATACAACTTGAATATCAAGTAGATTGGTTTAAAGTACAAGCTGATAAAGCATATAGAGATAGATAGCTTGATATTGAAGAAGAACGTACTAAAATAGAATTAGCTTAGATGCGTGATGGTAATCCTTATAATGATAAAATTAAATAGATATGATACCTATAGTAAAAGTATGTAAAGAAACTAGCTGTTCTATAGTTATAACTGATTTAACACAGGATTCTGATTAGTATATTGATGAATCTGTAATAGATACTAAAGTTTGGCACGAAAAGAATAAGTTTAAATATAGTGAAACATATACTCTAAATATTATATGTAAACATAATACACAAGAAGACAAAGTAGTGAGTACTGTAATTACAGACCACTGTTCATATCTTGATGAAGAGCATTTAACTTTAAAAGAAGATGGTTATTATACCATTAACCATATTATATTACCATCAATAGATATATATAATGCTTCTATTAATTTAGATTGGTATGTTTGTGATGGTATTAGTGTTTATACTACATGTAATGGTTAGTTTACAGAGTTAACATTTGATAAACTTGCTACATTAGTAGAGAATAATAGTATAGAAGGCACCACAATATCAGGAATAACACTTACTTAGTTTTTTATTGGTCATTTATATGAATGCTATGTGGCTAAGTGCCAAGCTGTTTTTAAATCTTTATCATAGTGTGCAAAAAGTGATATATATTACTCACGTGATTTAGTATGGATGGCTATTAATGTGATTAAATACTATGTTGAAATTGGCTAGTTGCTAGCAGCCTAGTAGTTGCTAGAAACACTCAACTACTGTGGAGAAATCTGTGGCGAAAATATGTCTAAGACAGCTGACTGCGGATGCTCTAAACAAGCTTAAATTAAAAACAATAGATGATTTTAATAAGCTTATACACAAGATAAGTTATGGTTATAGACCTAATTATAAACATATCTTAGATTAGATTTGTTTTATAGAGGTAAATAACTAGTTAGATAATTCCGAATTAATTTATGAATAGTTTATAAATAATGAGCTGCGATAATTAGTTTAGACATGTATGCTTTAAAGATTTAGAAAACTATATCAAGCGTGATACATACTTTTCTGATTTTACAGAAGAGGAAATAAAGTAGATATAGAAAAATCTTGGCATAGTCACAAACGACCCATCATAGGATTTTAATCCCACACTTATTACAGGAACATATACATAGATAGCTTAGCAACAGTAGCTTGGTAATCTTAAAGTAGGATATGTATATGTGATTACTGATTTTAGAAGTATCTATTTAGATAGTGATAATAATGTATGTGGTACTGATGCATATATTCCTAGTTAGGAATATTGGATGTTTTTATCTCCAACAAGTGCCAGTACATTTGATAAGCGTGTAGGATTATTTTAGCGTAATTCAATAAGTAATTGCTCTAATTGGACTGTAGAGTATGATATTAATATGAATAGTTGTAGTTAGTCACGTGGTACTATTATCTATTTAAAAGATACTAATAGTAACTATGCATACTACGATTTTAAAAATATCAAGTTTAAAAAGACATTGTTTGACCTTAATAAGGGTCCAGTTAATTATAGCAATGATACTTATCTATATACATTTGATAATAATGGCACAGATGCTTCCGAATTAAATTGTAAGAATAATCATCTTGAGAGTGGTGCATCTAATAATGTATTTCTTGGAACTACTAAAAATGTGACATTAGATAGTGAATGCCATGATAATATATTCTTTAAAAATACTGAGAATAGTACATTTAAGTATGGTACTTATAATAATTACTTTAAAGATAATGTAAGCCATTGCTATGGAATTGTACATGATAAAGAGTTAGCTGAAATTACCACACTTCCTTCTACTAAACATTTTGAATAGTTAGGAGATAAATAGATTGTTACTTATTTTGATAATGAAACATTAACGCAGTAGATAGTATAGTTATGATGCTCGATGATTCATTTAACTTACTATTAACTCCTAATCCTAAATAGAATGAAGAATAGGTAATTAAACCACCTATAAATACTTGTAAAGAGTAGTACTTGTTAAAGTCTAATTTTCTATCTGAATTTCTTACTAAATCTGAAAAATAGAAAGTATTAAATAACTTAGGAATATATGAACTAGCTGGTGGGGGTAATTGGGGAAGTATAGTTGGTAATATAAAAGAATAGACAGACCTTATTAATTACATTAGTAATCCACTAAATGTTAAATATGACTCTGCAGATAATCCAGATATTAGTAATATAAAAGAAGCATTAGACAAAGTGCTATATACTCCATTATCTATTAGTATATCTATAAATCCAGCAATGGCTGAATTAGGCACAACAGTTAATGAAGTTAATGTAATGTGGTAGTTAAATAAATCTAAAATAGTATCGCAAACATTAAATGGATTATCTATTCCTAATGATAAAAGAAACTACGTGGTAAGAACTCCTTGTAGTACTAATCAAACGTATACTTTAAAAGTTATAGATAGTGCTAAGGATTATACTAAAAGCATTACATTAGAATTTGTACCTGCAATATACTATGGTGATTTCGATAGTATACCAACATTACCCATAACTAACAAACTATTAACTAAATCTAGATAGTGTACTTTAAGTATCAACGCTTATAAGTATATTTATATATTCATACCCATAAATTATGGCACTCCTAGTTTTTATGTAGGTGGATTTGAAGGTGGTTTTTAGAAAGTGGGTACAACTATATATAATACTACTTAGTATAGTATATATAGAAGTGATAATGCTAATTTAGGATAGACAACTATAGTTATAAAATGATTGAGTTAATTAGTGAGATTAAATAGAAGAATAACGGAGTATTCCCACTTGTAGATGCTAATAATATTAGAGGTGGTACATACTCTGTTATTTCTTTATAGGACAGAGATAACATACCTACAGCTCGTAGAAAGTAGGGTATGATATGCTATGTTCAAGAAGTAGATAAATATTTTAAGTTAGAATCAACAGGAACTTGGACTGAATGGACAGTTAGAGCTAATGGTATTCCTATTTATGATTAGGAATTACTAGATAAAGCAACATAGCTACCAGATAAATATATTACTATAGCTAATAAAGAAACTGACTTAAACAATTAGCCTTACTCTCGTGAAATTAAATAGTCAGGAACTTATGTAGATATATTATTTTCGGCTATACGTAAGTTACAAAGTGAAGTAGCTAAATTACGTAATTCTTTTTAGTATGGAATGTATTCCTACACTGAAAATAATACAGCTATGTCTAGACAACTTGAAGGTATTAGTGACCCAGATGCAGAACCATTATGGTGTGTTGAAGAGGATGACTTATCATTAGTGTATAGTATGTCTATAGGATTAGGGCATGACTTAACTCCTACTGAAGAAGTTAATGTAAATACTGAGGGTATTTTAAAAATTAATAATGCAACTTGGCATTGTAATAATACTGATGTAGAAGACCCTAAATTATTTTTATATCTAACTACAACAGGATTAAATATAGAAGTAAATCTTATAAATGACTATTCTTTTAATCTAAGTACTCTTGGTGTACCTAAAGCTGATGTTTATAATACAATGATTTGTATTAATAGAAACAATAGTAATAGTTATATATATATCAGTATTGGTGCTGGTACTTAGGTTCTTAAAGAAGGTTACTTATATAATGGTTAGTTATATACTACTCCGAGATATATAAATGATAAGTATTATTTTTTAACAGTAGTATTTAATAATCTAGATTTATCTAAGTTAAACTTATATTCTAAATATTAGGATTTTTCAAGTCAAGTAATACCTAGTGCTCCTACAGATGAAGATTATAAATACAAGGTTGCACACTTAACTATTAGGTCTGTATCTACTAAATCAGTATTAGATAGTATTAAAAATTAGCTTCCTGAAAATGAACTTATTTTTGTAGCTAATGAGAGGAAGTTATATGTTAAACACGATAATAATTTAATATCAATAGGAAGTAATAGTTCTCCTATAGAAGAAGGTATGACAAAAGAAGAAATGTTTAAAGAACTCATAAATATGGGTCTTATTAAAAACTCTGGTACTGAGTAGAGTCCTGTTTATGAACTTAATGACTTTGCCGATATATCATTAGTTAATGAAGATACAGGTAAGGTGTTTAAAATAGATGTAGATAGTAATGGCAACATAAGAAGTAATTTAATCCCTGATAAAGTTACTTTGTTAGATAATAGAGTTAATCAAAGTCAAGTAGAACTTAAATAGAATGTAAGAGGTTTTATTGGTTAGCTAAGAATAGCAGAAGCTAACAAAGCAGGGCTTGACTTAAAGATTTCGGGAGATGCTGGTTTATATGCAGATAGAGTAAAGATAGGAGCTTTTTATGCGCCACTTAGTACTGATAAAGTACATGGTTGTAATAGAGCCTTTATTGAATTAGAAAATACATCAGATTCTGATTTTTAGTTAACAGGCTGCTATTTACATTTAACAAAGCCTAATGCTGATAATTAGTAGACTGTATATCATTTACCTTTAACAGGTGTTTTAAAAGCAGGTAGTACTTATTTAATTGTAGGTAAAGAATATGTACCTGTTGATGATGCAAATGTAATTATTAAGGTATAGTCATTTGATTAGGAATGGTTTGTAAATAAGTAGTTAATTGATTTATCTATAGACCCAGATACAGAACTTGGTTATGGATTAGCTCTTACTTATGGTAATGAAAATCTACAAGCAACTGATTACTTATACAAAGTATCTGATAGTACTTTATTAAATCAAATAGATTCATCTTTAGTTAAATCATCATTCCCTAAAGTATACGACCCAAGTTTTATTGATGCGGTCTATTATTACAAAGGAGTTCTTAATGCTTCTACACAAGGCTATTGGTCATCATTAGTATTAAAAATAGCTTCTAATACTATGTATAAAAATATGTTTGAGCTTGACCCAGCCAAATAGGCATTTTAGTCTTGTAATAAAAAGGATAGTTCAAGAGCACGGTGGGAGAATCTAAATGATGTTTGGATTATGGACTTGTCAAAGCCAACTGTTAAATTTGAACATTCAAATACAGAATACCCATTAACTAAGTTTTCTCCAAAAGCTTCATTTGAACATAAAAATGTGTCTACTGATAAATCTAAGTTAGATACTATTAAGCCTAATATGGTAACTTGTTCATTTGGTATTAATATACATACAACAAGATGTTTTAATTGGATATCAGTAGGCTATTATGATGAATATGTATATTTAAGAAAACAAGGTACTGAAGATTGGATTAAATTTGAATCATATAAAGAAAGTTCAGATACACTAAGTGAATCATTCCCAAGACGTAAAGTTTATAAAGATACTACTAAAGCAGCTATTTATAATAGGATTATAGGTAGATTTCCTGGTGATGGTACATTCTATACAGCTCATAAATGTGTTATTGAATTAACTGCCGTAGATACTCCCGAAGTTTGGGAATATAAAGTAGGTAGAGATGATTCTATGTCTGACATACAAACATTTACTTTATATCCAACATCATATAAACCTGTTATATATCATATTACTGATTAGCAAGGATTTCATTGGATTGAATACCAAGTATGGGCAGCTGCAGCTAATAAACTCTATGAGAAAATAAAAGCTGACTAGAAATTAGCTAATATTATACCTATACTAATTAATACAGGAGACATGACTTAGAATGGAACTCGTATTAATGAATGGTATGATTATTACTAGGCAGGTAAAATTCTATTTAAAGAATTTGAATAGAATAATGTTGTTGGTAATAACGACTTGTGTGGTACTAATATAGAAGAATTAGGTACTGGTGATGATAATGGTAAGTCTAACTCATTCTATTTTCATGTATTCTATTGTTATGATGTTGTAGATGATGAATATGTACCTATTATTAATAATAAGTATGTTCCTAGTCTTTATTATTTTGAATCAGACTAGTTTAGGTTTATAATGATTAACAGTGAAATTACATATATTAACTGTTAGAAATGGTTTAATTTAACTAAAGGCGAAGATATTGTTAATATATACACAGGCTTTACATTAGGAGCTACTTAGACCTATGATAATTCATTTAAGTCTATCTACTCTATGGTTTACAATATGCTTAATACTGATAAGCAGTGCATTGCAGTGTGCCATGAAATGCCTTATACTGTAATTACTAATAGTAGCATTACAAATGGATAGGAAGGCTTCTCACGCTCTGTAGGTCCCGGAGGTGGTGCATTAATTGGTAGTCACTGTAATCAAATTACTAATACAGAATCAGGCAAAGGATTGTATTGGTTAAGTAGACTACTTGAATATAAAAAAGTAAAGCTTTGTATTGGAGGACATAAACATACATATGCTTGTACTTATCCTGTACGTGAGTACTTCTTATTTGGTGATGGTAAGAATAGTAAAGATAATTATAATGAGTATTCAATGGAACCAACACTAGAAAACGATAATGTTACTTGGGTATAGGGTTCTAAACATTTAACTAAATTCCCATTAACAAAGCGTGCTGATGTAGGAGAACCTACAGGAAGTATTTTCTTCCCTTATACCGCTGTTCCAGAACTAGAAGGTGGAGTTACTTATTTTATGTGCCAAGCCACAGGATATAAATTAACATCTAACAAAGAGTTGCCCAGTGCTAATTAGAAATTTTCATTAGTTGTTCCTAATACTACTATTAAAGGTGGTAAAGATACAGCAAGTAGTGAATAGAAATATCCAATGTTCGGAATTATTAATCTTGATACATATGATATTAAATTAGTGCGTGTAGCTAATATATTTAAAGAATTTAAATTTGCTCAAAATGTTTACAGTACTGAGCCAATGAGGTTGCAGTATTTTAAACAAGTACCAGATAATAATTATGGGCAGTGGGTAAATGATGAAACTATAATGTTAACATTATGAGATTAAATGGTAAAGACAGAATAATAACAGAAGATGATATAAATCTTTCGGGTAGTTCACTATCCGAGAGATTTGCATCTTAGTAGGAATAGATTGATTAGCTTAAAAGTAATGTTAAATGGATATATAAGTATGGTGGTGTAGGAAAAGGAGGTGGTGGAGGAAGTTCTTCAACTGCTTTCTCAGTATATGCAACACTTAATGGGGTGCAATTAAAAGATTAGTCTATAGTATTAAATGGTGCAGGTAGTTATCATTTATATATCAAAATTAATAATCCTAATAATGGAGCGTTTAATGTAAAATACTCATATACTATAGCTAATAGCTCGGGACATACTACAGAGTAGTAGTCTACATAGGTATTATCTATTGATAACAGTTATACACTTGATACATATATAACATTAAATAACAATGATGCTTTAACTATAGTAGCAACTGATGGTAATGATACTAAATAGGTAATGTGTAATTATGTTACAAGTCCTTATTCTTTTAATTTAGGATTAGTAGATGATTAGTAGGTATTTTATACTTAGGAAGAAATATTTATAACTACTGCATCTAAGAAAGGATTAAATGTTGCATTATAGTACACTGTATCTATTAATGCTGCAGTTACATATACTTATGAATTTGAAGGTAAAACAACTACAGGTGAGATTAAAGATAGAACTGGTACTATAGTATTTCCTATAGCTAAATCTTTATTTGTAGAAGAAAATTCGGGATATTACAATGCAGTATTAAAACTTACAGTAATACCTGAAAATCAAGACCCTATTGAACTAACTTATAATAAATAGTTTAACTTAGTTCCGGAAAACTTATATGTATTATTACTTCCATAGACAGGACATCTATATAAGGAAGAAACTGAATTACCAGAATTATATAAACCTGGTTATATTGCATTTACATATAGAGTATATGAAGGTGTACCTTTAGGTAGAACATATACTGTAAAAGCATTTTTAAATGGATAGCAAGTACTTAATAGTAGTGTATTAGAGCGAGATTAGAATGATTTTAAAATATTTTCTAATACAAGTGGTAAAAATACATTAACAATAGAAGTTAGTGGTACTACAACATATACCGCAACTTATTATTTTTATGTAGATGTTAATTAGATTGATTTGAATTGGCTAGATAATTCATGGTCAGCTAGTTACTATAGAATTAATGAAGTTACTCCCGAATTTGAAAGCTATAAAAATCAATTATATATAGAATAGACAGTAAATACACCAACTGTAGAATTTAAAGGCATTGAAACTCCAAATTTATCGGGAACAGCGATAATTAATACACACGTAGCTATAGGTTTACAGTATAATGCTGTTAATACTGGTAGTGCAACATTATTATAGTTCTATAATAAAAATAAAAATAATGCCATTCTAGAAATAAGTTAGGATTAGATATTACGTGATGGTATATCTAAAGAGATTTACATATAGAAGTAGGAAGGTGCTAATGCTAGTACTATTACAAACTACCATCTATTACAAATATATTCATATTATATAAAATCTATAGGTAATGAAAACTATTATTCATTATCCATATACATAGATGGTAAATTGGAGGCAGAAATGCCATAGCTTGTAAATACACCATTACTTATCAATAGTTTAAAAATATTACCTATTAATTGCTTTATTAATTGCATAGATGTAGATTATAAAGAAGCTACAGCTAGTAATAATTGTGATTATGAAGTATATAGATACTATTTAAAATATCAAAATGTTATACTAGGTAATGCAGATATAGTAGAAGAAGCTTAGTTATTACCATACCTTGTTAATTTTCATGTAGGTACTAATGGACGTGTTGAAGTAGATTAGTAGACTATAAATAATGTTGCTGCTAATATATCTACACCATCAATGATGCTAGTGTATGAAAATGATAGTGATGAAGATTTTATGGCTAAGCTTGAAAAGAACTATGGTGAAGATGGTACAGGTATAGGTTCTGATTTAAATTTCCCAGTTACTGTATAGTGGAGTCCTGGAGGTAAAGGTTTACAAGTCGTATAGTTTCCTGATGAATATATAGCTGCTTAGTTTAGAGCTGGTTTACAAGGTTCATCAACTAAAGGATTTAGAGGTAAAAACTTCTTCTTGGAAGCTGAAAATACACTTGATTCAGAATAGGCAGAAGTATATTTATTTTCTCCTAATTTTAGTAATGAGGATAATAGCACATTCTTACCAGAAAATAGATATAATTTAAAGGCAGATGTTGTAGATAGTAGTCATTCTAATAACACTACATGTGGTAAATTTGTTAATACTGTATGTAAAAAGTTCTATACTGATACTACTAATCCTTATTCATCTTATGTACGTAACTGTCTTGAAGGCTTCCCAATGCTATTATATTTAAATGTAATAGAAATTGATAAAATTACTGGTGAGAAAATTTCTAAATATTATTATTTAGGTATTTATAACTTTAGCTTAGGACGAGAAGCTTATTTTAATTTAGGATATAGAGATTTATCTGTATTTGTTAATGGTAATAAGAAATTATTAATAAATGCAGGTGATTCATTTACATTCTATAAATTAACTAAAGAATAGGATACTAATGTAAAAGGATTAGGTGTAGCCGAAATACAAGGTGGTTCTCCTTACTTTGATTTCTCATAGTTTGATAAATCTATATTATTTGAGCAAGCTACAAGTAGTGCTGAAACTAAAGATATTACTTATATGTTTGGTGATTTAGTAAGAGGTAGTGGCTCTACTGATACTGACTTACAAAACGCTATAACTAATCTTGTTAAAAATGTAGCTTTATCTGGAGGTTATCTATTTGATTTCCTTAAAAAGAATAAAGGTGCTTACGAAGATGGTTATAATGCTGAAAAATTAGTAGATGGAAAGCCTTCAGGAGAATCTTTAAATCAAGTACCCGATTACACTACTCAGTATAGACGCACATTAGAAGCTGGAGGTGGTTCTACTTTCACTCCTATAGCTCAAGAGCCTATACAAGGTATACGATAGAATCTAGTAGACTTACTTATACCCGATGTAGATAGTGGTAAAAAGGCTATATTAGACTATCAAAGTTTGGCAGAATATTATACTATATGTATGGTTTTAGGTCTTGTTGATAGTGTAATGAAAAATCTTAATATCAAGACTTGGAATCTTTATACATGGTATTTAGCTTTCTATGATATGGATACATGTCTAGGACTTAACAATGCAGGTAATGATATTAGTTATTTTGCATTCTCTGATTATTGGTATGGAGCTAAAACTACTATAAATCACATTGATTATCCAGAAAAAACTACTGTATATAGAGACTTCTCACCAAAATTGCTAGGTGATGCTGGATATGATATACCTAGTAGTTATTTATTTGCAGTAGCTAAATATGCTAGACTGATATTAGGTAGTGAAGATTATAATGCATATATGTCTATATATCCATAGGAATTATATGCTAAATGGCGTAGTAATACTGTTAATAATGCAACTAATGAAGGTATTTTAAAGAATGCAGATTATTTTATGGAGCATTTCTTCTCTAATAATATTGGTAGTATTAGTGGTGCTTTAGTATCATATAATTATAGAGCTAAATATTTATCATTAGGAAGTGAGAAATCTACAGTATGGGTTAACAATGATTATATTAAATTCCATGGAACTCGTATAAATAAAGTAAGAGATTGGCTCAATGGGCGTTTACATATATTAGATGTTTACTTTAATCTTAATAGATAGATGGTAGGAGCTTTTTCTTATTTAGATAAAGGTTAGTGGCAGACATTAAAAATAGGAGAAACAGCTGTTAGTGATTTGACATATAAAGGTAATTATAATATATCAACTAATCCTGATGTTATCATATTACACGATATATTCTCTGAAGATACAAGTAGTGCTGGCGTGTAGTTATCAGTAGATACAAGCTTTACTATTAGATGTCCAGAGTACTCACCTTTATAGATATGTTCTGCAAATAATGCTATTTAGTATAACTATATATTAGGTGGTGAAAATCTATAGAATATTAAATTTAAAACTAGTGGTAATTAGAGTGTTAAATTAGGAGGTTCATAGTCTTGGACTTATCTTGAATCTATAAATTGGATTAGTACTTCGGGTAACTTACTTATAAACTCAGATAATCTAGAAACTATATATGGTGATGATGGTACATTTGCAGGTATCGAACTTAGAACACCAAATGCTAAAACTATAAGTTTAAATTCATCTAAATATACAGGTTAGTTAAAATTGAAAGATTCAGTTAACTTTCCGAATTTAAATTCTATAGATATATCTAATTCTAGGTTAAGCTTAGATGTTAATAAGTTAAATGTAGCAACTATTAATGTATCTAATATACGTAATAGTTCAGCTTCTATAAGCATTGCTAACTGCTCTAAAATTGAAAAATTTACTTGTAATAATGTAAATATATAGTCATTACAATTCTTAAATATACCTACAAAAGTTAAAGATATAACTTTATCTAAGAATGATATAGCTTCTATTAATATGAGTTGTGATGCACCTAATGGCAGTATTACTATTTCTAATGATAATACTCTGTAGGAAGTTACATTATCCGGATTTAAAACTATATCTATTGATAATTGCCCTAAGCTTAAAAAAGTCACATTTACTTAGACAAGTACATAGCCTATTAATGATATTAGTATTACTAATTGTCAAAATAAAGTAATAGCTATAACTTCTACAGCAGATACTTTAGATGGTTATGCAGATTTTACTAATGTTGCTACTCTACAAACATTAAAACTTACTAATACAATTAGTATATAGCATTTAAAATTACCGCCTAACATAACTTTACCAAGTTATGCTTGTAAAGGTGTTAGTAATTTGTTGACAGTTACAGGTACTAATATATAGCTAGCAGGCACTAATATATTTGAAGATTGTAATTAGTATGGACTGAGAGCCGAAGATGGTAGTTATACTGATTTTCATACTATAGTATAGAATGTGTCAGGTCTATTTAAATATAATAATGTTAGTACGGCAATAACAATTAAAGATGCACAACATTTTATTGATAAATGTCTATCTGCTGATGTTACAAACATTAATTATTTATTCTATGGCAATACTGGTCTTGTATATGGATTAAATGAATTTAAAAGTGACCTATCTGAAGGTACTAAACAGTATATTGATTTAAGTAAATTAGTAAATGTTACTAATGCAGTATTTATGTTTAGTAAATGTAAAATATAGGCATTAAATAAAAATATGCTTAATTTTGGTGGAGCATGGTTAGATTTAAATGGTTTTATAGACCCAATACCTGATGAAACTGATAATTATATATATGTAACATTAGATAGTTTAAATAATATAATTACCAAAGTTGTTGGTTTATTTGGAACTTATGAAGATAATGACCATAAGTATATATTTCTAGACAGTACAGGTGAGCAAATTGTTGACGAAATTAAATTAAAAGATTTCTTTAGTCCTAACAATAAAATACCTACTCAACTAAAATCTTTACTTAGATTTTGCTTAAATACTGAATAGACATTTGACTTAACTAATTTATTTACATCTAGTTGGGCATCGTTAATTCGTGTTGATAGATTTTTATGGGCAGATAGATAGAAGTATAAAGGTATAGATAAGTTATTCTATTATCTTCCGAAATTAAAATAGTTAGGTTTGGTTCTTAAACCATCTACTATAACTGAAGAAAGAGCTGATTTATATACCATACTTAATTGGGATTAGTTTATTACTATAAATGGCGGTAATATACAAACTGGAAATTGGTGGTGGTAGACATTTAATTTCTACAAATATATCAGTTTAGAAGATTATACTAAATTATGTAATACAATTATAAAATCTAAAGTTACTAATATAGCTAATTTATTTCATAATTGTAATATTATAGGATTTACAGATAATTTAACATTTGGCTCTACATCCATAATTAATGATACTATTACAGATTGTTGCCATGCATTTAGAAATTGTAAACTTTTTAACGGTGATATAGAAATACCTATTCCATTAAGTGCTACATTCTTTAAAAACTTTTCTAACGTATAGTTAGTATCTTATATGTTTAGTAGTACATATTTAAAGAATCCTATTCCATTTAATTTCTTTAATAAACGTATTGAAGATAATACTATAGATAGAAATGTATATGTAAAAATTGATAATGAATATAAGCCTGCATATTTAACTATTTATGATTATAAACACGACATTACTGACTTCAGAATGCTATTTTATAATACTAAATGGATGGCTACAAGTACTTAGTATAATCCTGCATTGTATTCTATACCTAAAAATAGAGTTGAATATAATGGTTAGACCTATGATACTTATTATAGAAAAATAACTCATGTTGATGAAGATAATGAAGTTTATTTTACGTATGAAGAAGAATAGATTACTTAGAATACTGAAATAACTGATGCTACTGATATTAAAGGGTACTATATTTCATAGGCAAGATATAATGAAAAAGGAGAGTCATATAAAAACTTTAGTTTAAATGCTGATAATCAAGTAAATGCTTTATGCATTCCTCCAGATTTATTTTATGGTGTTTCCTAGACAGGTTCAGTTGAATATTAGTATGCTTTAAATTGTGCAACTCCTTTATAGGGTGTTATTCCACCTAATATATTTAAATATAATAGAGGAGGTACTGTTAATAATACATTTAAAGATTAGCATATTATACCTAATTTAGTTAAAACTTATTCAGAAGAAGGTAAGACTATAAATGCTTATTCTCATTTCCCAAGTAAATATACTACATCTACTAAATTATCAGATGCATTTAATTGTCAAGCTATAATACCTGTCAATGATAGTAAGACAACAAATTGGGTATTTATGATTCTTAAAGATTCCATTCCTTAGAAAGTTACTAACTTAAATAGAGCTTTCTATATTAAATGGAATGGTTATTGGTATAATGGCTAGGAAAAAGAAGACTAGAATTATATCAATTATGTTGGCAATGTTACAACTGGTAGTATTATAGAAGGATTTGACTTAGAATATTATGATTAGCTAAATATAGATGAAATGCTGTATAGTCATTTAAATTCATTTATATATGGTAGGTTATTTACATCTGCTTCTAATATATCTAATGCTTCATTGTTTGATATAAATAGTAAAGTATTTGGTAATATAGGTATTGTAAATCATTTTACTTCTTAGTATATATAGTTCCCCCAAGCTTCGGGTTATATTCCATACTTCTTTGATTTTACAGTTACTAATAAAAATATAAAAGCAAGTTAGATTCCAACAGCAAGTAGATAGTGGTACGAACAAACAGGTCTTATAATTAATGATTAATAAAAACGTATCAATTTGGAGGGGAACACAAACCCCTCCTACTAATTATCATTTATGGGAGAAACAGGATGGTAGTATTTATGTCTATATAGATGAATAGTGGCGATACCTTGTAGCTCCTGGAGATAAAACAACCTTAGATGAAACTAAAGAATTACTAGATAAGTTAAAATAGTTAGCTATTACAGAAGTAGATCCATCTAATACTAATACATTAAAGTCATATTAGTTAAAATCTGGAGAAGATACTTATGGAGCTACTATAGACATTCCTAAAGATAAATTTATTAAGTAGGTAACTTTAGGTTATGGAGATGCATCTATTAATAATGAAACAGGAGAGATAAATATAGGTACTGGTCTTTAGAAAGAGTTTTTATTATTTTCTATAGCATTAGAATCTGGAGGATATGAGTTAATTAGTATTAATCTTTCTGAGTTTATCACTGAAAAAGATTATTCAGATGGTTTGGAAGTAGTTGATAACAAATTAAAAGTTAAAAAAGATACGGAATCAGAATAGTATCTTGATATAACATCTAAAGGTGTTAAAGTATCAGGAATAGATTCTTAGTTTAATACTATTAATACTAAATTATCAGATATAAATACAGTACTTTATACGTAGCATGCTAAAGTTAATTTAACAGGTTCTCCCACTATTATTGAAAAGGGTGTTAGCACTTAGATTAATTTATCTTGGCATTATATTTATAATGATAAAGAAATGACTCCTACTTCAATGCAATTAAAATCGGGAGATACTGTATTAGAATCCATAAACAAAACTTATACAGATACTATTAGTAATAGTAAGTCATATAAGGTAGTTGCAGTTAATTAGGATATTACTAAAGAATCTAATACAATTACAGTTAATGCTTATTATCCAATGTATTTTGGAGAATGTGGAGCTACTTATGACAAAGCTACATTAGTAACAACTAACAATAAAAGACCTATAGCATCTAGTCCTAGAGGAGATATTTCTATTACATTTACAGGTGGTAAATATCTATGGTTATGTGTTCCTAATACTATGACTATTAATAAAGTTACATCTAGTGGTTTTGCTGTACCTATGGAAGCTCCTATAACGCAAATTATTAATGAATAGTATAAATGCTATAGAAGTACAGATACTATTAATAAAGGAACTGTTAACTTTACAATTTCATAATTATGGCGGTAAATAAAGGAGAAATAGGTATATATGGTGTGCTTAGGCGCGATGGTGGTAATAATGTCTTAGCAAATACAGATTAGATTAAAGATAAATAGCTAAATAAAACATAGGAATAGTTTAATTAGGAAGCTATAAATAATATTGCTAGTAAGGTAGACAAGGTTGAAGGCAAATCTCTTGTATCAGATACAGATATAACTAAGTTATCTGAATTACCTAATAATGGTGATTTAAATAAGAAATTAAATGCTAAACTTGATAAATCAGCGATAGAAAGTACCATTACTGCAGATTCAAATAATCCTGTAAGTAGTGCTGCAATAAATACTTATATAAATAATACAGTAACAACTATTGAGAATAAAGTTACTAAAGGTTGGTGGTTGCCAATAAAGGAAGGAGAAGGGTCTAAGTCTGTTATAGAAGGAATGGCTTCTACAGCTTCTGGAAAAGCATCACATGCAGAAGGTATGTTCAGTTAGGCAATCGGGGATTATTCTCATGCAGAATAGTCTGGTATTGCGATAGGAATGGGTTCTCATGCAGAAGGTGCTTCCTATGCAAATGGAGATTTATCTCATGTAGAGGGCAAAAGTAAAGCAAGCGGTCGTTATTCTCATGCACAAGGTTGCAATAATTATGACGATGCCTCTTTTATTGATATGGTAGGTGTTTGTCCTGAAAGCTTTTCTGATAACACAAATGCTTCTGTTATATATGTAGGAAGAACTTCAAATGGTGATATTAATCAAAAAGATCCAAAAAATGGCTACCAATATCTTATAAATATAGGAGGGTATCAAGGAAAGACAATAAAAGAAGGTATGAAAAGTGTGTAGGAAGTTATTGCTGACCTTGAAACTAATAAAGTTGATAAAGTAGAAGGTAAATAGTTAAGTACTAATGATTATACCACTGCCGAGAAAAACAAAGTAGCAGAATCTATTAATGAATCTACAGCTAATACTCTTATTAATACAGCTATTAATAACTTAACTAAAACTAGTGTTGGTCTTAGTAATGTTGATAATACTTCAGATGCAAATAAACCTATATCCACTGCAACTTAGAATGCTTTGAATAATAAAGTAGATATTGTTGCAAATAAATCTTTAGTAGCTAATTCCGAAATTACTAAATTGGTAGGGCTTAAAACACAGACTGCATTAGATACATCTATTAGCGATGCCAAAAAATCAGGCACTGATGCTTAGACTACTATAAATAATCATATTAAAGATACTAGTAACCCACATAATGTTACTAAAGATTAGGTAGGATTAAGTAATGTCGATAATACTGCCGATATTAATAAGGAAGTAAAAACAGCTACTTAGTTAAAAACTACTAGAAATATTTGGGGTAAAGCATTTAATGGTAGTGCAGATATAGAGGGAGATATGAATGGGGTTACTGAAATTTATTTAACTGATGGTAGTAAGTATGCAGAACCTTGTACTGAAGATGAAATAAATGCATTGTTTGTATGAAATATGTAACTAAAGAAAACTTTCAATAGTACGATACTGCTTTGAAAGATTATATAGATGATGTATTTACACAAGACCTTAGTTCATATGGAGTATCTTGGAAACCAAATGTTGCAGACCCTCATTTAACAAGAGTAGGTAATATGACATATCATAAATCTCTTCCTATATAGAATAATATGAAAGGTTGTATTGCTTAGATGAAAGATGGTGCTAAGATTATATATTATTTAAATCCTACTGATTGGAGGTTTAGAGAATCACCTACTATACTTTATAATAAAGAAGTGTCTACTACTATTACTGATGATGTGTTTGGCGATTTAAAGTATGATTAGTAGTATGTAAAGATTAATAATATAGTATGTTAGGTAATAAGTATTAATACTAGTACTAAAACTGCAACTATAAAACCAGAATCTACACTAGAAGCAGGCACTTATGATATAGAACTTGGTTCTTGTACTAATGGTTATGATGGTGAAGTAATGGTTGAAGTTCCTGAGTTTTGGATTAAATCTTGGGATACAAATACTAGACGAGAAGTAAGAATAACACCAACATATATTGATGATTCTTGGGAACATCAACCTCATATATTAATAGCCGCATACCATGACACAATTTTAAACACAGTGCCTGAAAATATGGGGTATCTAAGTACTCTAGAAGTTAATTCTGCTGTATCAGTTGCTAATATAAATGCATATTGTAGAGGTGGCACTAATGATACCTCTTTTGACCAGTATATAACTACTGATATATTTAGAAGTATGCTAGGTAAACCTAGAACTAATATAAGTAGAGCTTTTGCAAGAACTAGCTGTAGAAAATCTGGTAAAGAGGTGCTTAGTTATTTACAATACAAAAGAGTATTCTATTGGCTATATGTTATAGAATATGCTAATTTTAACTCACAGGAAGAATTTAAGGAAGAACTAACAAGTGAAGGGTTTAAACAAGGAGGTCTTGGTAATGGTGTTGTTATTACAAGCGTATTATGGGATATAATAGTTGCTAAAACTCCATTTACTCCATGTGGATATACTAATACTTTTGGTAATAATACTAGTGTAAAGACATTAGTAAATTATACAACAAATTTAACTACAGTCACTGCTAATGTTGGTATGTACGGTATCGACCCTAATACCATCACAGCTACTTCATATAGCAATATATTTATTATAACTAATGTTAAATAGACAATACGTGCTATTGTTACAGATTGGTTTTGGGCAAGTGGTATTCACAAATATAAAATAGAAGGATTATAGGAAAATTAGTCGATAACCTTTAAAAGTGGTAGTTATGCTAAAATCATAGATAGTAATGGTGAATTTGATATAAATTGGGATGTTAATATAAAAGAGAAAAGAAATATTGCATTTAATTTTGTAGGAGATTGTAATATAAAATTAACTATAGCACAAACTAATACAGCTAATACAGATTATACTTTTGATAATATTGATATACCTAGATGGCATGGTATTGAGAATCCATTTGGTGATACTTGGACTATGTTAGATGGTATTATTATTACTAGATACAGCAAAGGAAATAGAACTTACTGTGACTACCATATTACTGATAATTCGTTACTATATAGTGATTCGGACTATAATAAGATGAAAGTAGTTACTGTGCCTATGTGGGCAGGGTACATATCAGAATGGAATTTAAGCAATACAGCTGAAATTATTACAAGAAACGTGGGTGCTACCAAAACAACTTATAAATGTGACTATATCTGGCCAATTACAATAAATTTAACATAGCTTATAGTTGGTGGCACCTGTGATTCTGCGAATTTTGCTGGTTTTGGTTGCATGCAACCTAATATAGATACAAATACACTACATAGAAATACTGGATTTCATTCTTCGTGTGTAATAAAATAATTAAATGAAATATATATCTAAAGATAATCTTTATCAGTATGATGAACTAATTAAAAATTATATCTCTGATAAAGCAAGCAACTTACAAGAAATATTAGCCTATGGAGTACAATGGTCTGAAGAACAAGCAGACCCACATCTTACTCGCATAGGTAATATGACTATGCATAAAACTCTTCCTATATAGAATAATATAAAGGGCGTTATAGCATAGGCATCTAAGATAATATATTATTTAGATGAAAATGATTGGAGATGGCGAGCAACTCCATTAACTGTTGATTTAACTATTACAGATAATACTATTGTTAATGATATATTTAGTACGAAATAGTATGAAAAACAATGGTTAAGAATAGGCACTGAAGAAGTACAAGTAATTAGTATAGACACAACTACTAAAACAGCTACACTAGATAAAACACCAACATTAATAGGTGAGTAGCATGTAGAATTAGGCGCAGTACTTAATGGTTATGATGGTACAGTTAGAGTTAAAGTGCCAAGATTCTGGATTAAATCCTATATAGATGGTAATATTAGATAGGTTTGGATTTCTCCAACATATATTGATGCCTCTTGGACAGAGTAGCCTAGTGTGTTAGTTGACGCTTATAGAAGTACAGTTCTAAATGCTATTCCAAAGAATATGGGGTTTTTGAGTACTTTACCTATAAATAGTGCTATCTCTGTAGTAAATACTAATGTATACTGCAGAGGTGGAGGAAATAGAAGTGGTTATGACTAGTATTTAGCAACTGATTCATTTAGAACTGATTTAGGAAAACCAAGAACAATGTTATCTAGACCTACTGCAAGAACATACTCTAGAAATGCTAATTCTCAAATATTGAGTTATGACCAATATAAGAACATATTCTATTGGCTATATGTTATAGAATATGCTAATTTTAACTCACAGGAGGCTTATAATGCAACTCTCACGGATGAAGGTTATCGCCAGGGAGGTATGGGAGCTAGTATTACTATTATGTAGAAATCACGATATTATAACACATACTTCCCACTAACTCCTTGTGGTTATGGTAATACTCTTGGAAATGGAACAGGACTTGTATCCTTAACTATTCCTGAATTTACTTATGATAATACTGTTGTAGCTGCACAAACAATGCAAATGGCAAGATGGAGAGGATTTGATAATCCATTTGGTGAGGCTTGTGTTATGTTAGACGGAGTTATAGTAGATATGAATAAACATCCTAATATGTACTATGTATATACTTGTCAGGATGCTAGTAAGTATGCAGACACTCTTAATGATTCTTATGTTAAGGTAGGAGAGGGAACAATGTAGTCTGGCTATATTAAGTCATTTGACCTAGGAGACACTGCTCATATAATTCCTCATACTATAGGAGGTAGCATTAACACATACATTTGTGATACTAACTCAGTAGAAAAGCGATCCACGTACCCAAGTGCACTTTACATGGGTAGTTGGGCTTTTTCCATGCAATCTGCAGGTATCGGTAGCCTCCTATGTGTTGGTCAAAGTAATTATTCTTGGGAAAGTGTCAGCTTCCGGTCAGTTTCTAATTTTGTACCTCCCTCTTCAGATAAATAATGGAGACAAAAGGTAAAATAAATAAAAAGAAAAGTAATTAAGTTAATTACTTCCCTAGTATATAAATACATATATAGTAGTGTATTAAAAAGTATAGTTCCTGTTTCCTATTATTTATTTTTTGAAACATTTTAGGAATGCATCCAACGAAAGTACGTGATTTTACTGATTTTCGTTGAGAGGATTGCTAGAACTCATGTACTAGTACTATTTGTTGAAAAACAAAACACTTATTGTAGGCAGTAATGCTAATAATAACACAAATGCAGGTCTTAGTAACTATAATCTTCTTAATTTTATAAATAGCACATGGCTATCTTGTAATGTATAGTCAATTTTCCTTTGTTTGGTTTATAATTCACATTTTATAAATTTTTCCTTGACATTTTATTTTTTTTAATATATAATAGTTTATATATAGAATAAAAATGCTATATGGAAACACAACATAATAGATATGCAATTTAAATATTTTGTATGATAACTTATAGATACAATAATCATTAATTACACTTTTAAAAAGTAAGAATGCACTACAAATTACCTACAATGACTACCGAAGATGAACCTATGTGTTTTCAATCTTTAGGTAATGGGGTTTATTACTATAACTATAATATAGTAACAGCTCCTGTCTATGTTCATAAGCAAGATACAATGGAAGGAGAATATGTAGATGGATATAAGTATACCCAAGTACGTATTAATGGAACGCCTACTGTTGCTAAATGCGTTGAAGCTATTTATAATGCAGCTAAAGACGAATTTGGCATGTCACCTACTTATGACAAAGACATTATCTATCAAGTTAAAAGTGACTTTGGACTTGTTCCAAAAAAGTCTGAACTTGATAAGTATAAAGATAGATTAATAGAAGAGATTACAGATTATGATAAATCAGATAATGTGAATACATTTTATTATAAAGGAGAACAAGCTTGGCTTGATAAAACTACTAGAATAGGTTTAGTTAATTCAACTACTTTGTTAAAAAATAGTGGCGAAGAAACTGCCCCTTTATGGCTTAATAATAAATTGTTCACTTTGCCCTGTAATGAAATACTTAGTCTGCTTAATAAATTAGAATTATACACTATTAAGTGTACTAATGTAACTAATCAACATAAGGCAAATGTATTAGCATTAACTTCTATACAAGACTATGATTATACTATAGATTATCCTTTAAAACTTCAATTTAATTAATATGGGACGTAAAAAACCGAATACAGGAACAGCAGGTCTTTCAAAAGGTGGAAAAAGCACAGGCGGACGTAAGTGTAAGTAAATACAAACTTACAGTTCTATATACAAAATATCTTACAGTTTTACTGGCAATAGTAGATATTATACATACAAGTTTTTCTTATTTTAATATAGATGCTTTTAGCTTAACTATCTTTGGTGGTTTATCTATTTGTACTACTGTCTTATTGTATTTACTATCCTATACTTTCAGTTATTGTAAGTATCATAGGATTCCAATACATTATATGTTAGTAAGTAATAGTTTAGCTATAATAGACTATTATATAGGTATACCATTAACTGATAAGGCTTTATATTGTCTTTATTTAATTATATTTGGAATATTTACTATATGGTATGTTGCAACTTATAAGAAAACAACTTGTTGAAATGATTGAAAAGATAGACTCTGGTAATTCACATCTAACCTACGAATAGTAGTTAAAGGTATTTAAAGCTATTCAGAGCATTACTCAAGGAGATTAGAGAATGAGTAAAGTTATGGCTTGTGATTATCTAGGAGTCTGTAGAGCTACTTTTGATAACTATGTTAGAGATGGATTTATTCCTAAAGGTATTAAAGAAGATGGTTTTAAAGAACTTAGTTGGAATAAACCAGATTTAGATATATTTCTTAATTAGAAATAGTAATGTTTTTAATAAATAGAGAATTTAAATATTGGTATTATTAATTGATAATGCTTATATTTAGATTCTCTATTTTTATTTTTAGTAATTTCCTATTTTTTACTTTTTATGATATATTATTAAATAGTTCTAGAACAAAAGATAATTTATTGTTTAATCTTAAAAAGTAAAACCATGAGTGAAACAAAAACTTTTGTTGTACCAGATAATTTAACTGGTGGCAATGACAATTTAGCTACTATGGCTATGATGAATGGAGGTTTCGGTGGTAACTGGAATAATCCATTTATGTATTTAGTGTGGATGTGGATGATGCGATGGATGAATGGTAATGGTGATTGGAATAATTCAGACCCTGCAGTTCAACGCCAGCTTCAAACATTACAAGAGTAGATGTAGGATAATCATAATTCAGATTTAATGATGTAGGCAATTAAGGGTAATAGTCAAGCTCTTCAAGACTTGTCAACAAGACTTAGTTGTGATGCTAATGCTTTGTAGGCAGCTATTCAAAATGTACAGTCTAGTATAGCAACAGTTGGTAATCAAGTTGGATTTAGCTCTGAACGTATTATTAATGCTGTTAACCAAGGTGATTGTGGAGTTATTCAGGCTATTAAAGATTGTTGCTGCTAGACACAACAGTCTATACTTAAAATGGGTTATGATAACTAGATTTAGAATTAGAACTAGACTTATTAGTTGACTAATTCTATTAATGATGTTAGTAACACATTACAGAGAGGGTTTTGTGACACTGCTTATGCTACTTAGTCTTAGACTTGCGCTTTATAGAATACAATTAAAGACACAGGTACAACTAATACTAATTAGATTATAGCTAAATTGGATGCAATGCAAAACTAGGCTCTTCTTGATAAGATAGAATCTCTTAGAGAGAAGAATAGTCAGTAGGCTGTTATTATTAATAATGCCCAGTAGAGTACTCTATTTGGCTAGATGATTAACGCTGCAACAGCTCCTATCAATGCTTCTCTTGCTGGCTTGACTAAAGAAGTTAGTGATATCCAGTGCAAACTTCCTTCTACTGTAACATTGCCTTAGAATAATACCATTGCAGTGCCTACTTGTGTAGCTGCACAGTATGGCTTATATGGTTTAAATAACGGAAATTTGTGGGCATGATGTATCCTTATTTTTATGCAAATACAAGAGGTATTCCTAGGCTCGAAGCAGATAGTGCTACTATTACAACTACAGAAGTAACTTACAATTTTAGTCCGCATAAGTTCCTAAATTCAAATTTCTCGGGACTTATATTAGTTAAATTGCCTAAATATACAGCTCCAACAACAGCTGTTCCCATTGTATTTAATACTAATGGTAAAACATAGGCATTAACAACTTACGATGGAGTTGCAGTTACTTCTGCAGATCTTAATACTGCAGGAATACGACTTGCTTATTATGAGAATGGTACTTTACAATTAATTGGTTAATTATGGCTTTTTCTAATTTACGTAGTGGTAATCAACTTTATATATTACATAAAGATTCTATACCTACTATAGAAATAGGTAAAGTTATTAGCATTTCACAAGTAGCTCCTAAGTATGGAAATAATATGTATAGTCCAGAAATGGTGGTTGATATTACCGCTAATGTAAATGGATAGTCTACTAATTTTTAGAAATTACCTGCTTTGGGAGACATTGCTGATTTTGGTAATAATATAGTACTTTCTTGTAATAAAGATGCTATGAGTAGTGAAGTATCATCTATGAAATAGCGTAGTGTAGATTTAATTAATAGTGTTGAGTTGCATTAGAATATTATTAAAGGTTGTGATGAAATACTTACTTAGCTAAATCCTGAAATTAAAGAGAAATAGCGTTAGGAAGAAGAAAACAAAGCTTTAAGGGATGAACTTAACTAGTTAAAAGATATGTTTAAGGAATTTTTAAAAGTAAACAAAAATGGCAACAATAATTGAAATTCAAGAGAATAAACTTGATAGCTTAGCTGAATGTGCTGAAAAGGCAATGCGTTATAGTAGCAAACTTATGAAATGCTTAGAAGAGCTTCGCTATAGTAAAGGCTATAATGAGAAGTATGGTCGTAGATATATGGAAGAGGAACCTGATTATCATAGATATTTTTAATGAGACAGTCGTTAGATTCATATGATATAATGCCAACCTATATGAGGAAATATCTCCAAAACTATGGTTGGCATTTTAATAAAGCATTGTGTCAGTATGCTGTTTCTTTAATGCGTAAAGATAATGCTAAATTAGAACCTGTTTCTAAAGAGTTTATTGATAAGCTATTAGGATAGTATAATATTACTTTAGATAATAATATTGGTTATGACTATGTGTTTGTGGCAAATATGTGTAAAGCTGATTATTATGGAAGTAGTATATGTGATGAAAAGCACTTTGCTTTATATATAAAAGATACTATTGATGATGAAGATGCAGGTGATGGAACAACTATGCGCAGATGGTATGCTACTATGATAGCTAATGGTATTATGGTAGATTGGGAAGAATTTATATGATACATTTTAAGTCTAATTTATATAAATATAATTGGGATATTAATGTTTTTATACTATAGAAATCTAGTGATATAGACGATTTAAAGCCACATCTATATAAATATAATGAGTGTGAATAGATGATAACTAGATTGACTAAGTTTAAAAACTCTGGATTTAGTTATTCTTGCCCAAATAGTAGTATATTAGTAGTCGGATTATAGGATAATTTATATGAGCTAGTAGATACCTTTAATCACGAAAAGAATCATATAGAAACATATATAGGTAACTACTATAATATAAATTATAATTCCGAAGAATTTTCAATATTAAGTGGAAATTTAGCTGCTACTCTTTTTAAAGATTTAATTGTTAATCTAAAAAGTATTTTTAGTTTTATATAATGGAAGATTTATTCTTAATTGAATATTTCTTCCATTTTTATTTGTGCCTATATTAAGTAGGCTATATAATGAGGTGTAAATATAAATAACATGGGAAAATACTTTACAATTAACGAATTAACAAAAAGTTCTACGGCGAGTAGGTTACATATTAATAACACACCATCGTAGGAAGTAAAAGATAATCTTAATAAATTAATAGATAATGTACTAGACCCTTTAAGAGAGCTTTATGGAAAACCTATTATTGTTAACAGTGGCTATAGGTGCCCAAAATTAAATAAAGCTGTTGGTGGTACTAGAAACTCTTAGCATTTAATAGGGCAAGCTAGTGACATAAGGACAGTGACTAACACTAAAGAGTCTAATAAACAATTATTTGATATTATTAGAAATAGTAAGTTACCATTTGATTAGCTTATTAACGAATACGATTTTAATTGGGTACATGTTAGTTATGGTCCAAGAAATCGTAGGCAAGTATTAACAATTAAATAAAATGTATTATGAGTAATTTTGATGATGACATGTTTAATGAAGACGATTACAAAGATGATGTAACTCAAGAGCCTTCTAATTAGGATGATTAGACTGTAGATGAACAACCGAAGGATTTAACTGCCGAACTTCTAAAGATTAGGGGCATTGAAGATTCTTCTAAAATTAAGTTTGAAGATGAAACAGGTGCTACTATTGAACGTAGTTGGGATGATTTGTCTGATAATGAGAAGTTGAATATTTTGGCAGGAGAGCAGGCTCCTGTTGAAGATGATTCTCAACAGTTGGATGAAGATGAAATCCAGCTCATTAATGCTATTAGAAATAGTGGTATGAATGTACAGCAATATATGAATAATATATCTCCTGCACAAGCACCTGCAGCATATAATCCAGAAACACTTTCTGATGATGAATTATATGCTTTAAATATATTGTAGACAGTTGGTTCTGATAATATTACTGATGAAGAGCTAGAACAAGCCATTGCTAATGCAAAAGAAAATGAGGACTTGTACAATCGCACAGTTAATGGTTTAAGATAGCAATATCAACAGTTACAAGCAGATGAACAGAATAGATTAGCACAAGAACAGTTGGCTAAATAGCAAGAATAGTACAATGCTTTTGCTAATGTAGTAGATAATAATATTTAGAACTTTAGTAATTTCGCAGGGCAAGATATTGAACTTGATAATGATGAAAAGCAGCAGTTGCGTGACTATATGTTGACTATTGATAATAATACAGGTTTGAGTAATCTTGGAAAAGACCTTCAAAATCCAGAAACACTTGTTAAAGCAGCTTTTTGGATTTTAAATGAAGATAAAATTATGTCTGAACTTACTAAGTAGGCACAAGATGCATATAGACGTGGCTATAATGCAGGTAAAGCAACAAGTAAAGCTACGTTTATCAAGAAACCCCAATCTAAGCCAATAGATAAGAATTTTGATGATGATGATTGGGATTAAATAAATAATTAAGTATGTTAGTAGCAAGCATAGTAACGAATCGCTCGAACATGGGCAATACACGTACGTTTGAAGATTTTAGTAAATTCTTGGGCAGCAAGCCACATCGTTTAGGTGTTGTATCACGTTTGTACCCTGAATTGACTACAACCTTTTTGACTGAAGCACTCCGTAATATTTATTACGCAGATAGTAAGCCCAATAAGTTCCAGAGCACGGATTCAACCTACTTTGAATGGGAGGTTAATGTTAGTTTTGACCTCTGTTACAATCAATTCTTTAAATTGCTGGAATATGCTACAGAATCAGCAGCTAGGTTACTAGTTCAACGACTAAGAGAAATCAATTTTTAAAACTGAATTACAATATGAAATATCAAGTATTTATTACAACTTGTTTAAAGTCGCAAATTAATGACTTAAATAGAGTATTATTAGATATACACGAAGAAGATAAAGATTATTTAGGTGATGGAGTATTTGTAAGTCAAGCAAGTAGCTTTATGTATCCTAAAACACCATTTCAAGAAGCTGTTAAAAAATATGGTACAAGTTCTTTTATTAAATCCATCTTATTTGAATCTAATAATTATGAAGAAGCTTTTAAATAGTATAAAAAGTTACTCGCAGATAACTTTACTAAAATGTCACATACTTATAATTGGAATGAAAATCCAATTTATCCGACTTTATATCAATTTAGTAAAGAAGGTAATCTTTTAAAAGAATGGAATAGAGAGATTATTGATTTTTATGGTTTGCCTTATGAAAGATATTTACAAGCTGCCGAATGTGGTGGTTATTTATTAAATAGCTATTGGAGTTTAACTCCTAATCTTATGAATATGGGTAAACCTATGCAAATTATCTATAAATATAATTTGGATGGCAAGTTAATTGATAATTATTATTCAGTTAATAATTGTGCTGAACAATTA
>ERZ1034897.257-NODE-257-length-29144-cov-15.520403_pt1 | contig 29144 bp, 21 predicted proteins | sample MGYA00520629_ERZ1034897 | MGnify/ENA primary metagenome ERZ1034897 (study PRJEB33766, sample SAMN09781789) | gut metagenome | biome: gut microbiome | host: Homo sapiens | place: Madagascar | study: EMG produced TPA metagenomics assembly of the PRJNA485056 data...
AAAACCACAGATTGCCAAGTTGTATGTATTATCTTCAGCTGTCAAATCGCTCACAAATTTAGCAATAGCGCTTGATGCACTTGCACTGAGCGATGATGAGCCTGTTGTGAAAAGCAAGCCACTATCAAACGTCGCTTTTACATACTCTGTGCCATCAGCACCCTTTATTATCTCCGCTTTTGCGTTTGCAGCTTCTGCAGCTTTCTTAGCCTTGTCCATTTTATTGCCAATGATCACACCAGCACCGGCACCTACCGCCGTACCAACAGCTGCTCCAATCGCAGCACCTTTGCCATGACCGATAAGTTGGCCAACCAAGGCACCAAGTGCACCACCGCTGGCTCCACCAATCAAACCACCTTTTGCAGTGTTAGACATACCACCACAGCCGCTAAGCAACAAGGCTGCGCTCAAAGCACAAACTGTCAATTTATTACCTTTCATAGGAGTTCTTATTATTAAAAGTTTCTACAACTGCACACCTCACTCTAATATGCTATCGGAAGTGTACAACTATTTGCAAAGGTAGTGCATGATGACAGAAAAACAAAATTTCGCGCAAAATATATGCCATATTTCTCACAAAACAAGATAAAAGAGTCGCTTTACAGAAACGAATTAAAGCATTATTTGTAACTTTGCCTCCAAATACTTACTAACAAACAAAGCGAACTATTGCCGCCATTTGACAGATACGGCAACAAGTTCTGCGCGCTTTAACATACGCTATGGCAAAAGAATTAAAAGATTTGATTACCGCTTACCGAGATTTAATACCGGCAATAAGAAGTGTTAACAACCTTATGACTGTTCAAGAACTCGAAACGAGACAGATTGCACTTGAAAGACTCAAAATGGAACGAGAACGAATTACAAGAGATGAAGTCGGAGAGCAAAGCGTTGAGGTAATCTTTAACAATGAGGGCGAGGCTTATGGTGAATAGACTTGAACTCGGAGAGCCGAACGAAAAGCAGAAAAGGGCTTTACTTGATAGACACAAATACATATGTTTTGGCGGAGCACGAGGCGGTGGCAAGTCTTGGTTTGTTCAACGCAAAGCAATAAGCGGCTGTTATAAATATCCGGGCATTAAAATTATCATCGCAAGAAAGACTTATCCCGAACTTATAAACAATCACATTAATGAATTTATAACAATCCTTAGATGTTATCACGCAGATAAAAACAAAAGGCTTGCTCGATACAATGGAACGGACAAAGAAATTGTTTTTCCAAATGGCAGCAGAATCAAGTTTATGTACTGCGACAACGAAAAGGCGCTCGGTAGGTGGCAAGGTAACCAATGTGATTGGCTATTTATTGATGAAGCAACACAGTTTGACGAAGAAACATTCAAAAAGATGTGCGCTTGTGTTCGTGGTGTTAACAATATCCCGAAGCGAATTTATTTGACCTGCAACCCCGATAATATCGGCTTGCAATGGGTGAAGCGGTTGTTTATCGACCGTAATTTTGAAGATAACGAGGACCCTGATGATTATTCATTCATCCAAAGTCTTGTACAGGACAATAAAGCTCTAATGGCGACAAACCCCGATTATATAAAAAACCTTGAAGCATTACCGCTGAAAATCCGTCAAGCGTGGTTAGAGGGGCGATGGGATGTGTTCTCAGGTCAATATTTTGAAGAGTTCAGAAATCGACCTGAGCATTATCACGATAAACGGTGGACACATGTCATAGAGCCGTTTCCTATTCCAAGCGGTTGGAAGATTTACAGGGCGTTTGACTGGGGTTACAGCAAACCGTCCGCTTGTTGCTATTTTGCAATGGATTACGAAGGCGTTATGTATCATTTTCACGAGATTTACTTTTATAGCGGAGAACCAAATGAGGGTGCGAAACTTGTGCCGGATGAGGTTTTCAAGCGAATTAAAGATTATGAAACGAGCGAACTTAAAGGACGGCACATCTACGGTATTGCTGACCCTGCCATTTGGAATAAGGGCACAGGCTATAGCATTAACGACTTTGCAGAACGAAACGGAATTTATTTCGAAAAGGCGGATAACAACCGTATTCAAGGTTGGATGCAATGCCATTACAGGCTTGCATTTGATGAAAACGGCTTTCCTATGTTCTATGTTTTTAGCACTTGCAAGAATTTCATCAGGACAATTCCATTAATGATGTATGACGAACATAAGCCTGAGGACCTTAACAGCGATTTAGAGGACCACATTGCGGATGCTTGGCGATATATGTGTGTTCATAGGGCAATAAAGCCGAGACGAGCGTTTACATATGAAAGGCGAGAAGATAATCCACTTGATTTACCTACAACAAGGAGAAAAATTTATGAAGAATAAAAATGTTCAAGGCAAAAAGGAATTTAATAATGCTTTCGCTCAAACGCAGCTCAATGCTCAAAATGAGAGTGAGAAAGATGTTGTTGATGCAGAAGATGAAGTTACTGAAGAAGAAACAGAATTACATAAGGTCGGTGAGGCGGAAGTCCTTGCCGCTATTGACATTCTCAACGAATATAAGGCACAAAAAGCAAACCTCGACAGCAGGATTGTAGAAAATCAGGAGAGGTGGAAGAAACGCTATCACAACACGCTTGATAACGGTGACGGTGATAAAAATAGAACTAAAATTCATACATCTTGGCTTCATTCGTGTATTGACAATAAGGTTGCCGATTATATGGACAACTATCCCGAACCGAATGTCCTTGCCAAAGAGCCGTCAGACGAGCAAACGGCAAAAATACTTACAAGCATATTACCAACAATTCTTGATGAAACCGATTTTGAGCACACATATTACAAAGAAACTCTGTATAAAGTTCAAAATGGTACAGGCGTTTACGGTTGCTTTTGGAATCAAAAGGCGCTCAACGGATTGGGTGAGGTTGACATCAGAATGTGCGATATTCTCAATTTGTTTTGGGAAGGTGGCATTGATGACATACAGAAATCGCCGCACTTCTTCTCGGTCGACCTCGTGAATAACAAGCAGTTGGAACTTGAATATCCTGAATTAAAGGGGAAGCTTGGTAATCCGTCATTCACCAAAACGGAATATATTCACGATGAGAATATCAACACAAACAATAAATCATATGTTGTGGATTGGTATTACAAGGCAAATGTTGACGGCAAAGATGTTGTTCATTACTGCAAGTTCGTAAATAATTATGTGCTTTACGCAACAGAAAATGACCCTGAATTGACAGACAGAGGATTATATGATGACGGTAAATATCCATTCATTTTTGATGTGTTGTTCCCAATAGCAAATAGTGCAGCAGGGTACGGCTACATGGATTTGCTTTATGAACCGCAAATGTTTATTGATAAAATGGCGCAGGCTATGAGTGAAAATACACTTATGCAGGCTACTCCTCGTTGGTTAATTCGAGATGATGCAGATGTAGACCAATCAGCACTTGCAGATACTTCAAGACATTTCGTAAAGGCTGGAACATCACTTGGAAGTGACAGCATTCAGCCTATTCAAGTCAATCCGATTAACACATATTCGCTTAATATGTATATGCAGATGATTGACGAAATGAAAGAAACATCGGGCAACCGTGATGTATCTACAGGCGGAGTTAACAGTGGTGTAACGGCAAGTTCAGCCATTGCCGCATTGCAGGAAGCAGGAGCGAAAACATCCCGAATGCAAATCAAGGGCACATATAGGGCATACCGTCAGCTTATCAATATGATTATCGAGAGAATACGACAGTTTTACGATTTGCCGAGAACATTCCGTATTATAGGTAATCAAGCAACGCAAGAATATGTTGAATTTACAAATGCTCAAATGCAGTTGCAGGAATCGGGCTTCGATTTTGGCACAGGAGAAACATATTTAAGATTGCCGTGCTTTGATGTTGAAGTATCGGCTTCAAAGGCAAGTCCTTACAGTAAAATGGCAAATAATGAAATGTATATTCAGCTTTACCAGCTTGGAATGTTTGACCCACAAAACGCAGACCCTGCACTTGCATTAATGGATGCATTGGATATTCCTCATAAGGATAGAGTTGTTAATCGTATTAAACAAAACGGAACTATGCTTCAATATATTCAGCAGATGTCTCAAGTTTTGATGACAAGCAATCAAATTATTACAGAACTTACAGGAGCGGATTTGATGAACGGTCAAATGATTAACCCAAATGCTTTTGCAGGCAATGCACAGGGGCAGCCTCAATCCGTTAATCCGAAAGAACAACAGCAAACCAACGGATTAGGCGAGGTAATCGGACACGGCGAAAGCGGAATCAACAAAAAAGCTAAACAACGAGTAGCCGACAGCACAACACCGGAATAATATGACTAAGATAACAATCAAAAAATATGAAGTGACGGCAGAGGGGCACGCAAAAGCTCAAAGGATTAATGATAATGACTTGGTGTGTTGCGCAATCAGCACGCTTTTAGGCACTCTTGGCAATGCTCTGCTTGATATGTATTATGACGATTTGCTTTGTACTCCTCCTAAAATAAAACAAAAAAGCGGTTATATGCATATCAAAGCAGAGCCAAAAAAGGAGTATGAAGATATGACAATAAGAGTAATCAGGTCTTTTACTATTGGATTAGAAGTGTTAGCCGAACAATATCCAAAAAATATTATTATAGACAACAGCGAGGGGTGATTGCGCCCCTCACTTTTTTTATTCTTATAACAGAATCGTAGACTTAAACTACAGAATTTAAAAAGGAGACTACATATGATAGTCAACAAAAATTTTATCCCTATGTTGCTTCAACTGTTCGATGGCGAAGGCAGTGGAACATCAGAGGGAACACAGGCAGGAGCGAGTGTCGCCGACTCAAAAGGAACAAATGCACAGCAAGTAGCCGATGCAGATGCAGGAGTTCAACAGACAGATGAAGAGATTGAAGCGGAATTTGAAGAACTTATCAAGGGCAAATATAAAAATGCCTACGGCAAGAGATTTAAAGAGGGAATAAACAAACGCTTCAAGGATAATCAGGCAACGGAACAAAGAATGAGGGAAGCCGATGCCGTCTTGGCAAGGGTTGCCGAAATGACAGGCAATACCGACACACAAGACCTTGCAGGGCTTTTGTCACGACTTGACGATATTGACCCTCATATTCAGGAAGAAGCGATTGACAGGGGCATTCCTGTTGAAACACTTCGAGAAATGAAAAGACTTGAACGAGAGAGAAACGAAGCGGAACGAGCTCAACAGCAAATGCAAGCTGATATTCAGGCACAACAGCAATATCAACAATGGCAACAGGAAGCAAGCGAATGTAAATCACTTTACGGCGATTCGTTTAACCTCGAAGCCGAGCTTGCAAATGAAGATTTTGAACTCTTACTCAAATGCGGTTTCCCTATGCGTAAGGCTTTTGAAGTATGTCATATTGACGAAATGGTAGGCGGTGCAATGCAATATGCCGCAAGAACTACTCAAACCAACATCGCAAATGACATCCGTGCAAGAGGTAATAGACCTACCGAAAACGGTATGCGTTCCAATGCTCCGATTAAATCATCTGTTGATATTTCTTCATTATCCAATGATGAAATGGACATTATCAACAAAAAGATTGCAAGCGGAGAAATAAAAACACCTGCTGATATTCCTAAGTATATCACAAGGTGATTGTTGTCTCCGCAAAAGGAGACTATATGAGAGAACTATTTAAAATCAATTTGCGTTTGTTCGACCAAACAGCACCTATGAAGTCAACAGACGGTGCGGCAGGTGGAGCAACCGACAACAATTTACAGGCAGAAATCAAAACATATTATGTTAAGGAACTGCTTAAAAATGCTGCTCCGCAGTTGGTATATAACCAATTCGGACAGAAAAAACCTATTCCAAAGGGTGCAGGTAAGACTATCGAGTGGAGAAAGTTTTCAAAGCTTCCACCGGCAACAACTCCTATTGTTGAGGGCGTTGTACCAAAGGGTAGCAAGCGTTCTGTAATTACAAAGACCGCTTCACCGATGCAGTACGGCGATTACATCCGCCACACTGATATTATTGAAACAACTGCTTTTGACCCAATTATCACAGAGGACTGTAAGGAACAGGGCGTTCAAGCCGGTAAGACTATTGATGTGCTCACAAGAGATAAACTTATGGCAGGCACAAATGTTATGTATGCCAACGGTAAAATTTCGAGAGCTACTCTTACAGACAAAGCAGCCGATGTTATTACAGTTAACGATGTGTACAAAGCAGTAAACAGACTTCAACGAATGGATGTAGCCCCTGTCGAGGGTGGCAGCTATGTAGCAATCGTTCACCCGGACATCTATACACAGCTTATGCTCGATGACAAGTGGATTGATGTTAATAAGTATTCTAATGCTTCAAACATCTTCAACGGTGAAGTCGGTAAAATCGGTAATTGCCGATTCGTGAGCACTTCACAAGCTCCAATCGTGCCGTCAAAGCTGACAGGCGCAAGCCCTGCGTCTGATGCGCTCGGTGTTTATCAAACACTTTTCCTTGGCGCAAACGCTTACGGTACAACAGAGCTTGAAGGTCTCGGTCTTGAATACATTATCAAGCCAAGGGGCTACAATGATGAACTTGACCTTGTAGGTTCAACAGGCTGGAAGATGACACACGGCTGCCGCATTCTTGACCAAACCGCTATTCTTCGTTACGAAAGCTTGTCTTTCCGTTCGGACGAAACGGATATTTATACATACAACTCTTTGGAAGACACCGACAAAGGTTAATAAGGAGTAATTTATGGCAACGAAAAAGGAAAATAAATGGGAAATGGTGGAATACACTGTGCCGTTTGACCGCACAGAAACAGATGATGTTTATGTATCAGTCGCAGGTGTAGGCTCTTTTTTGCTAAAGCGTGGTGAAAAAGTTACGATTCCCAAACCGATTTACGATGTGCTTACCGAATCCGATAATCTTGAAATCCAAAATATCAAGAAAGAACGACAGATGGAAGCAGAGTATTTGGAAAAATCAAAGAACTAAATCGAGAGGTATGGTGGCGTAAAAGTCGCCATACCTCTTTTGAATAAAGGTGAAGTTATGACGATTAACGAGGCAATTATCAAGGCAGACCGAATGTGTGCGGCAAATCAATACACAAGAACTGAAAAAATCGAGTGGTTAAACTCGATAGATGCCCAAATTAAACAGGAAATTATCGATATAAGGGAAGATGCCGACAAGATTCAATTTTCGGGATATACGGAAGATACAGACGATGACACAGAACTTTTAGTTGGCGTACCTTATCACGAATTATATATATTCTATCTTGCATCGCAAATTGCTTTATACAACGGCGATACAAGAAAATACAACACTTATTTGTCATCATATAATGAATTGCTTTTGCAATTTAGAAATTATTACAACCGAATGCATAAAGATATTAATACTAATTTGAAATTTTAAGGAGCTTTTATGTTTAAACAGCTAAAAGACGAAACAGCTAATAGTCGAGAAATGATTACAAGTTTTCTTGGCTATAACCATAATTTAATTCAAAACGCAGGGGAATTTTGGGACACTGAAAATATATCTTTGAGGAATTACCCTGTTTTATCGCCTCGAAAACTTGCGGAAAAGTACAAGCTAATTGAACTTAATAACGATTATATCATTGACAATATCGTTAAAGAAAATGAATTTGAAAATGCTTTCGAGTGTGAAAAATCTATTGTTCAAAAGGGTGAGGGAAAAGCCCCTGTTGCTTTTGCCAACGGAATAGCACTTAAAGGCAAAATCCCTGAAAGATACGAAATTGGCAAAGCGACTTTAACCGGTTGGTCTTGGGCAAGTGACCATAGCGGAATTGATGAAACAAAATTCGTTGTTAACAGAATAAACATAAGACAGGCTTGGAACGGCAGAAATGACTATGTTAACAAAAGCTTGACTGAAGGCGGTTATGCATCCACCATTATATTTACTACAAACCAAAATGATTTATATCTTAATCAAAATTCGTGGAATTACGGAAGCAATTCTTGGTATGCATCACTTAATATAGTAAATGAAGATTATATACTTACGAAAGATGAAGAAACTGTTAGCGGAAAGACTTATTATTATAAGAGTAGTGGAAAATATTTTGAGGTTCACAACCCTTCATATCCAAGAGGTAACGGCTATTACGAAAAGGTGAATTTCAGTATTTATGAAAAAAGCCTTTTAAATAATGTTTCAAAATATTATGTTCCAAAAAATAATATTATAACTGCAATAAACATCAATAAAATTCATTTTGAAAAGAAACTGCGTAATACAGATAATTTAAAACAGTACGGCAATTATTACGGTGGTGCTATCAGTGACGGCGTTACTATCGGCGGTAAGCCGTACAGAGACGAAAGAACTTGGAAAAAATTATATGTTCCGTCTGAGGATAAGAAACTTACTTCGTCCGAATATTACAAAGAAGAATATGACGATGACGGAGAAAATGTAACCGTTAAGGCACTTGTAGATATTCTTCTTACTTTTAGATTAAAAAATAAAGACAAGCTGTGTAACTTAAGAAATAAGTCAACAAATGAGACGCTAATTATGTATAGAGGGTCAACGGCTACGGTGACAATTCAAAAAGAAGTATCTGTTGATATAAAATTTAGACTTAAGCAAGACCCTTATTGTACAAGGACAGGCACGGATTCGGAACTCGTAACTAACACTTTATTTACTTTAAATCATAAGTATTTTAGCGACCCAAATTCAACCCGTACAGACTATGGATATTTTCATCTTACGGAAAATGATGTTGACGAGATATTGTCCGACTGTAAAGACAGTATTGAAACGGCTTTTACGGATGAATTATTTGCAGAACTTGATAAACAAGATGTTGTGTCTTTATTGCAGAAAAAGGCAGAAGAAAGTTTAACGGCAGATGATTTGAAAATCACTACATATTTTGATTATGAAGAATATATCAATCCGTCACAAGAACCTAAAGATATAAGCGTTATTTTAAAAAACGGCGGTGTGGCGTGGTCTAACGGCAAATATATCGGTTATAAGGGTATTGCATATTCGATAAATCAAGGTACGATACAGCAATCACCTGTACGACTTCTTTCAATGGATACAAAAATTATCGAATTTCCTAATAATGTATATCTTGACACTGCGGCGCTTGATAAGGGCGTGCAACCTTTAGGGGTCAACATAACATTAAACAACGGTGTTGACGGCAATAAACCGTATATCGCAATGTGTGACAGAGACGGTACAGTGTTAGAGGGCGTATCTGTGAGCAAAACAGAACCCGAAGATACAAAAAAGTATAAATATTGGGTAGATATAAGTCAAAGTACGCCGAGTGTAAAAGTATATTCATCCGCACAGGCTCTATGGGTTAATTACAGCACTGTTTACGCAAGACTTTATGGCGTTGATATAAATTCAATCAAAAAGGGCGATGCCGTTCGTATTACGCTTAATGGTGATAAGTTGGAAGGATTTGACAACGAATTTTATTATGTTTATGAAACACTGAGCGATGATAATTATAGAGGCTCTGTTGTTATAAGTCAGCTTATACAAGGCAAAAAAGAACTATCGCAGGATGTTGTTATCAGCCGTGAAATCCCCGATTTTGATTATGTTACTGTTGCAAGCAATAGGATATGGGGTTGTAAATTCGGAAAAGATAAAAACGGAAAACAAGTAAATCAGATTTACGCTTCGGCACTCGGCGACCCGACAAATTGGTATGTTTTTCAAAATACAAGTGAGGACAGCTATTATTTAACTCTTGGCGATGATACAGAGTTTACAGGTGCAGTAGCGTTGGGCGGTTATCCGTACTTTTTCAAGGAAAATGGAATATATGAGATTTATGGTTCATATCCGGCTGCTTATCAGCTTATATCTTATGAACAACAGGGTTGCGAAAGCGGAAGCGATAAGTCTATAGCTGTTGTTGACGGAGATATTTTCTTTAAATCGCCTATGGGTATATGTGTTTTCAGCAACGGCATCGTGTCGCAGATAAGTAAGCCTTTGGGTGATGTAGTCTATCATAACGCAGTCGGCGGCGGTACTTGTGGAGAATACTATATATCCATGCTTGACGAAAATAACAATTCGGCTACCTTTGTTTTCAGCTCTTTGTATTCATTGTGGATTAAATTAAACAATGAAATGTATAAGCAGTTTTGTTGTGATAAGGCAGGCACGGTTTTAGCAATTAAAAACGACAATACGATTGCTTCATTTGGACGAATGAAAACAAATATGCAAGGAACTTTGGATTACGGTAAGGAAGATGGACTTGAATGGACAGCCGAAACAGGACCGATAGATTATTCATATCCCGACCGTAAATATATATCGAATATTATTATTCGTGCGATTATAGAAGCCGATGCTGTTCTTGATGTTTATATTCAATATGATAGTAGCGGTGTATGGTGTCATTGCGGAACTTTAAGAGGTAACGGAACACCGCAAAGTTCAAAACTGACAATCACACCACAAACTTGTGACCATTATGCATATAAGTTTATCGGTTCTTCAGGTGCAAGCATTATAAGCATAGCAAACGAAATTGAACAGGCAGAGGGGTGAGAGTATGACATTTAAAATTGAACGACCTATTAAAGGCAAAACTACAGATGAAACGGTTGAAAATATGTATAACTTTATGTGCAGATTATCCGATTTGCTTAATTATCACTTGAATCATATTGACGAAGCAAACTGTACAAAAAAATTTAGTGAAAGTGTAGAGGGCGACAATGGCTAAAAATAAAAACGCTACAAAGGTTAAAGCAAGTAAGCAGACGAAGCAAGCAAAGAAAAGTTATGTGGCTGCTAATAAAAATGCAAAGGCTGCCACGAATGCTTATACCAACTTTGCAAACGGCAATATCGGTAATGATTTAAAAACACAGTTGAGTGCAATGACAGAAGCTGAATCGGCATATAACAATCTTGTAAGCGGTGGTTTTTCTTCTTTTGCCGCCGCCAACGGACTTGCGGATTATTCGGACAGGCTGTCGGCTTTACTTGACGAAATACAAAATGCAAAATTTAGCTATAATGCCGACACAGACGGTGCATATCAGGCGTATCGTCAACAGTATCGTGCTACTGCGGAACAGGCTTTAAAGGATGCCACAGGACAATATGCAAGTCAAACAGGCGGTTATTCATCATCCGTTGCACAGTCAATGGGCAATCAAACTTACCAATCGGTATTAGGCGGTCTATCAGATGTTCAATCGCAGTTGATGAACCTTGCATATAATAAATTTTCTAATGATTTGAATAACAAAAAATCTTCATATGACATGTACAGTCAGCTCCAAGCAAATAATTACAACCAATATCAAAATGCTGTTAATAACGCATCGGCAAATATGTCGTATGCTTCAGACCGATATAACAGTAATTATAACAATCGAAAGAATATTCTTGAAAGCAAGATGAATAATGCCGTAAATCAGAAGAACGAGGCTATGAACAATTTGTTGAACTATCGACAACTTGACCAACAAAGAGCGTTGGCTAACAGAACATATAAATATAATAAGGGGAAAATTTGATGTCGTATACATATAACAAAAAAGCCTTGAATGGCATTAATCAAAGGGTCACCGCTTCAAGCGGTGCTTCCTTTGCACAACAACACGCAAATGATTATGATAAGCAGTTGGCAAATGCGCCTGCTTATAACGGCGGAGCATACGCCAACAAGATTTCTCAAATTGCGGATGACATTCTTAACAACAGAAAAGATTATTCTTTCGGCGGAGAAGAAGCAATGTCAAAGTTTGCAATGGATTATTCGGCTTTGTCGGGGTTGGGCGTAGCCGGTGCAAAAGCCGATGCCGATAAGTTGTCGGGCGGATATGCAAACTATGGTTCACAGGCGGTTGCAGACCAATACAGAAGTAACTATGTTAACCCTCTTGAACAAATGGAAACTGTGCAGAACATTGCTCAGTCGGGCAAGCAAAACCAGCTTGATGTTGGCGGAATGCTTAACAATGCAAACAATGCCGCACTTGAACAGCATCAGAATAGAATTAACGCTATGCAAAACGGCAGAGATACAATGGAAAACTTATATCAATCACTTTACGGTACCGATATTGATATGGCAAATGCAAGACAAGCCGCACTTAATAATCTTATGGGTATTGAAAATGACCTTAATTACGGCAAGGACAAATTGAAACAGGAATTACTCGAAGCAAACCAAGATTATGAGCTTGCACTCCTTGCAGACCTTGCCGCAAAGAAGAGCGGTTCGGGAAGCGGTGGAAGCTCAGGCAGACGCTCAGGAAGAAAGTCAAGCGGCAGTTCGGGCTATGGCTATGATTACAGCGATGATACATCAAATCAAAAGCCTAAAAACAAAGACACTCTTGATGTCCTTTCAAAGCAAGAAATACTTGCACTCGGATACGGTCCTGTGAATAATAAAAAACTTGAAAGTTTAATTGAAAACGGTGATGTTCGATTGTATCAAGATAAAAAGGGTAATTGGCATGTAAAACGGCTTGCGGCTAAAACTTCTAAACCGAGCCGCAGACTGTTTGGCAGTGATAATTTACAAAATAAGAAGAACAGCAAAGGATTGCCATATAATACAACGGCAATGAAGAGCGCAATTAACTTTTTGAAAAAATAGGAGAGCGTTATGGCTAACAATAAGAAAAATAAAAATGTGTCGAATGCAAATTCATATTTGTATGAACTTGCAAGAAAGGGTGCAGAAGCGAGAGCATTTCGCCAGGGTCAAACTATTGAGCAGTTGAAAAGGGATAATGCAAATCAAGTAAATGCATATAATTCGGCTATAGATAAATATAAGAAAAACGGCAGTATTGATAAAAAAGCTGCCTCATCTCTTCAAAAATCTTTTTCTCGTACTCCTTCGTATTTTTCGGGTGATGCTTCAACAGATGCAGCGAATGATTATTCGGCGGTAAATTTGTTAAGAAAGCAGGACTACAAGAACTTTGTAAAAAGTAATAATGAAATGCGAGGCGTGGCAAGTCAGCTTTTAAACAATTATAACGATAAAAAAGAGTTTGAAAATTATAAACATAACAGAAGCGACAGAGAACGCCAAGCGTACCGTGAAAAACGAATTGCACAAGCAGAGGAAGAGTACAAAAATGCTAAAGATGAAAATCGTTCGGCACGAAAGCAAGCTCTTTTGCATATGTTTAACGATAACGGTGAGGGTGCAAAATACGAGCAAACACGAACAGCACTTGCCGAAAACAAAAAAATTCTTGACGATGCCAAGCAATGGAACTATTCCGAGACACAAGCGGATAGCTTAAAAACGCTTCAAAATGACAAAGAACTCTCCAAAATGATTGATATTGCCGCTCGCAGAAAAATCACAAAGGGAATTAAAACAATAGACCAAGCGCAAGCACAAAATACATCCTATGCCGATGATGTAAACGAGTATATCACTTGGAAGAATTACAAGAAAAAATTATTAAATGACGGCTATACAGAAAAGGAAATTGATAATCTTGTAAATGCAAGGCTCGCAGAAATAAACGGCGAGGCTTACGAGGGTGCGGCGGAGTTCGGCAAGCACGCTCCTGTATTGGCGGAAACATTTAAACTTGCTACTGCAATTCCTAACGAAATTGCCAACATCGGTTACAGTTTTGACGCGGCAAAAGGCAATACCGTAGTCAATCCGTACTCAACTGCTTCGGCAGGAATTAAAAAAGGTGTTGGGGAATACGCAAGCAAAAACGGTGTAAATTTGCGAGGCTTGTTTGATACAAAAAATAACAATATATTAAAGGTTAACGATAACAACGAATTAATTGTTTTTGGTAAAAATCAAGGGGATATAAACAAAGCTCTTTATGAAAATATAGACCAATCCGCAACAAATATAATCAATTCTCTTGTGTTTGGCGGCGGCGTAACAGGCGGTATTATTGCCAAAGGTGCAAATGAAAAATTAAGGCAAGCGGTAATCAATACGGCTTTTGGTTCGGGTACAATGGGCGAACAGCTTGCAGAACAGTTGTATAACGGTGATGAAGTGTCAAACGCATACAAAAGTGCGCTTAAAGATGCTACTGTGAATTGGATGTCTGAAATGCTCGGTTCTCCTATTGAATGGGCGAATGTTAATCCGAAAAGCACTATTGGTAGAGCCATTACATCGGGTGTCGGTGAGGGGCTTGAAGAAATCATTGGTAACGCTATGGACCGAACTTGGGATGCAACGGTTAACGGCAAGGCAAGCGAAGTTTCACAAAAATATCAAGAATATATTAAAAATGGCAAATCACCGAAAGAAGCGACAGAGCTTGTACTTAAAGATATGGTATCTGATGATTTGTTTGCCGCTATGTCCGCAGGTCTTGCAGGCTTTGCTATGGGCGGCGGTGCTGATGTTATGTCAATGATTGATGATGTAAAGAAAACTTCTGCCGGTGAAAAGGTATATGCCAATTATAACGATGTTGCGTTGATTAAAGAGGCAAAGAACATTAATAATGCCACTGTTAAGAATTTGGTGACCGAAGCCGAAGCCGCAAAGTCATCATCGGCAAAGAAAAAAGCATTGACAAAATTGATGAATGCCGTTCAGGAATATAATGAGAAGTCATATAACGACAAGTCGTACAATATCGTTTATGAAGCTGTAAAGGGCGATTCAAAGTCAAAAGAAGTTGCACATCAGGTTGCCGATTCGATTGTAAACGGCACTATGCCTAAAAACAACAGCGCAAAAAACTATGTTCATTCAATTAAGAATAATGACAGCAGGCTTGCAAAAAGGATTAACGACAAACTCGGTGCGGAAAATTACGGCGCAACCGTCAGACGGCAATATGTTAATGATATGACTGAACGCCATGTAGGCGATTTTGGCAGTTATGCAAAAGGTCTTGCAACACCGCAACAGTTGTACGATGAAGCTACCCAAAAGCACAATGCGGAATTTAAACAGCAAAATAAGGCGATGAATGATGTTGCCGTTAAGCATTTCAAAAAAATGGAAGCATTGGTGCGCCTTGAAGAAAATTCACAGGAAAATATCGCAAAGGAAAATGAAAGCTTATTGTCAAACGACACAAAGAATGTGCTTAAAGACAGCGAGCAGGTCGGATATGAGGCTGTGAATGGTATTTCAAGCGTGGATAATGGCGTGGTTATCCTTGATACAAAAGACGGCAAAAAAACCGCCTTGCAAAATGTTGATTTCGGAGATAATAAGAAAGCGGAACAGCTTTTTAAATTTTCTTCCTTTTTCGGTGACGGAGCAAAAACATTTGTTACAAATTACTTTTTAAATCATGACGGTGAAGCCCCTGTTGATTATTTCGACAAAGCGAAACTTGCTTACAAAAGCGGTATGGAGAGAATTGAATATTCCAAGGTGTTTGGCGAAAGTACATTCGGTATGACCGAGGAAGAAGCTCAAAGCTTATATAAAGCAGGATTGGAGCAAAGCAACAAATTAAGTGCAGAAATCCAAAATGCAAAGGAAACAAAGGGCAAGGGCGTTCATGTTGTCGGCAAGGTTAAGTTGAGCAACGAACAAACACATCAACTTCATTTTTTGAGTGAACTTGTAAAGGGTACTTCGGCTCAAATCCTTGTTGCAGAGTCAGCCGAAGCCGTAGGCTTGAAGAATACAAACGGTTACATTGACGGTGATACTATTGTTGTGTTTGCCAAGGAAAGTGACAAAGCCGTGTTGTCTTATGCCGGTCACGAGCTTACTCATTACCTCAAAAATAAAGTGTCTGAGGATATGTATAACGATTACCACGACTTTGTTATTGAACATCTCAAATCAAAGGGTGAAGAACATTACAACGAGATTGTAGAACGCTATGCAAAGGCTTACGGTTTTGACACAGACACACAAATGGACCTTGTTGAAGAAGAAATGGTAGCAGATAACGCCCTCGCTGTGTTCTCTGACGAAAAGGCTCTGAATACTCTCGCAAAGGATAACAGAACCTTGCTTCAAAAGGTGCATGACTTTTTCAAACAGTTTGTAGAAAAACTCAAAGAGATTAAGCAGAAGCTTTCAAAATCATCTGTTGTATATTCGGAAGTGAACCACGATATTGATTTCCTCGAACAATCGGCAGAGAAGATTAAGACAATGCTTGATAGCGTAAAGGAAACTACAACTACCTCAAAGCAGGGTGATACTGTTAAATATTCAATCAGAACTATTATTGGCAAAGACGGAACGAATTATGGCAAAGGCGTTTATCTTGATAGTGACATTCTCGATGGACTTGATGAAACAGCCCGAAAAGCTAAAATTGTAAAGTACATTAATGCGTTAGGCGGACAGGGATTTTACGCAACGGATAAGAACGGCGAACCTGTATTAATTGAAATTCCTACAACTAAAAAATTCAAAAGTAAGTCAGGCAAAATGAAAAAGGCTAACGGTGATTTGGTCAGAAAGAATAATAACTCAGTTGTTAAGCTACAGATCCTTTCTCTTATAAACGAAACTATTGAGCTTTCAAAATACGATGGTCAATCATTACCTAAATATCCTCATGGTTGGTTAGATGATAAAGGAAAAACAAATTGGGAATATTATACAGTATTTGTTCAGGAAAAAAATAAAACCATTTGGAATGCAACATTAAATGTTGCTACTTCTGCAAATGGTAAAAAGATTTTATATGATATTTTGCCAATAAAAAAAGTGGAGCCAGGCGTCAAATCGCCAGCAACCACTATAAATAGTATATCCAAAAATCATGATAATGTCAATAAAAATTTTTCTAAAAATACCGTTCTTGATACGGAATATGAAAACGGAACAGAACAGGAAAAAGAAAAGATAATTCAAAATCTCGCAATGGAATGGGGCGCATATTCCGTTGACGGTAAAACCCCGCTAAAATTGTATCATGGCACAGAAAACTTTGGGTTTACTGAATTTGATTTAGACCGTATGGATGATAAAATTTCTATCTTTTTGACAGATGATGTTACTACGGCTCAAACATACAGTGGTACATTTAATACTAAAAAGATTAACGAAAGAAGTCAAATTGATGTTAATAAGCTATCAAATAACGAATTGATAGATTTGCTTAATGAATATTCTCGCACTACCGAGAATGTTTATGAATATTCGGTTATGGATATGTCCGGCAGAAACGATTTGATTTCAAAGGTAAATGATGAAATAGAGTGGTTAAAGGGAGAAGTAGCCCAAGAAATAGAAGATTTTAACGGAGATGATAAGACAATTAAAATGCTTCACGGGTTAAAGGAAGCGTTAAGCAAATATCAATATGACGGATTATCAACTAAAATCTATATGCTCTTGCATCATAGTGAAGCATTTCGTCACGACATTAAACAAAGTGAAAAAATTTCACAGGCTGAGCAAGATATTCGTTTGATGAATTTGACACGAAAATTAGGTGATACAAAACCTGTCATTGTTGAAAAGGGTTTAGATGGCTACAGTATTGAATTGCTTGATTTTGACAAGGCAAAAAATATACTCAAATCATATATTAACCGAGGTAATTACTCTCTATACGCAAAACTTAATAATCCTTTTGTAGTGGATGCAGAAGGTCATAACTGGAATGATATTACATATTATGAAAACATTCCTGAAAAATTGAAAGAGTTTTATCCACATGGGTTATGGCGAAGAGGAACTACAAGAAGTATTGCGAAATATGCTTATAACCAAGGCTTTGATAGCGTTGTGTTTAAAAATATTATTGATAACGGTAGCGGTGGAAGAACAATAGCAGATGTTGCAGATAATATTGTAGTTGTTTTTGATAACAAAATGGTTAAATCAGCCGATACGGTTACTTATGATAATGACGGCAAGGTCATTCCACCAAGTGAAAGATTTACTGACAAAACCGATATTCGTTATTCAAAAAACACTCCTGTTGACAGCGAGGGTAACAAGCTTACAAATGAGCAACAGGAATACTTCAAAGACAGTAAGGTTCGTGACGAGGACGGCAATTTGCTTGTAGTATATCACGGCTCATATGAAGATTTTACCGTGTTTGATAAAGCAAAGGGCAGAGCAAACATGGATATTCAAGGAATGTTCTTCAGTCCTTGGGAAATTGATGCAGGGGACTACGGTCCGAATGTCAAAGCGTATTATCTCAACATTACAAATCCTGCCGATGAACAAACAGGATATAAGGCTTTGAGGAAATATCAAGGTCAAAACGAAGCAGGAATCAAAGCAAGAGAATACCTCGAAAGTCTTGGATATGACGGAGTAAATAACGGCAATGAGGAATATATTGCGTTTAACTCGAATCAAATCAAGCTGATTGACAATGCCACTCCTACAAACAAGTCCGATACTCGGTACTCACGAAACACTCGATTAAACCACGATGAAAACTTCGATGATGTAAATGATGCTTTTGAACAAGCAATAAAGGTTTTGCAAAACATTAAGGGTATTGATGTATCAAGTGAAGTCGTTGAAGAAGTCGGCAAGGCTCAAAGGAATATTGATAAAGAGCTTGACGGCTATCACGCACAGAAAATGCGTAATAAAAATTCAGTTGGTGAAATTGCACGCAAATTAAAATCAGAGTACAACAGTAATTTGCCAACACAGAAGTTAACATCAATGTTGGTGGACTTGTACGACTATATGGCAAACAGCGACAGCGCCGATATGGCGTATATCAATTCGCAGGCAAAGATTATTGCTAATGAATTAATTAATTCATCTACGAGCATTGTTGAGAGCGACTACAAGGACATCAGAAAGCGTATTGTTGACAAATCATATAGTTTGACCCCTGAAACGAAAAAATCGCTTGCAGAAGCCAACGGCTCGTGGAGAGAGGCAAGACAGTCTTTTTCTTCTCAGCTTCGTATCAATCCAAAATCGGATATGAGCATTGAAAAACTTTATACCGATTTAAGCACCGATTATCCTAATTTATTTGACAGCAGCATTGTTGACGAACAGGAAATGCTCTATGCAATCAGCGACTTTGTTGAAAACAATGCCGACACGGTTGTGTACAATTATCAGGATGAATTGGAACAACAAGGCAACATCCGAGGTCAATTCAGTATGGCTGAATTTGAAAATGTTATTGCCGGGGATATTTACGATTCGTTCTTTGATGTTGAGCAGGTGCAAAAAGCCGTTGACAAACTCGACAATAAGCACAAAGCACAAATTGCTTCGATGCGTGAGGAGATGAACGACCAAAAGAAACTTATCAGGCAACAGTACCGTGAAAGTTACGAAAATAAACTTGCTGAGTACAAGAGCCACGCAAAAGATGTGCAGGCAAGAAAAAAAGAACGCACCGATATTACTGTTCTTAAAAATCGTATTCGTAGGTTGAGAATGCAAATTGACCGTAAGCTGTTAAAGCCGTCAGGCAACAACTATGTGCCGAGAGGTCTTGTTCAATCAATGGCAAAGGTGTGCGATATGCTTGTTGATGCCGATATGAGCAGTTACAGAAGTCAAAATACCTTGTCTGCCTTGTCTGAACTCGAACTTCAGTATGCAAACTTGCAGAATGACCCTGATTATGATTACGCAAGTGAATACAGCAAAGAAATCAAAGCTCAGATTAACGAATTATTCGAAGCATTAAAGGGAAAGCAGTTGAAAGAACTGTCAAAGAGCGAAATGCAAGAAGTTTATGACATAGTAAAAACTATTTCAACAACTTTAAAAAATGCAAAAACTCTTATTGATTCAAACCTTAAAATAACCGCTCATCAAAGCGCAGTTGAACTTATGCGACAGCAGAGCAAAACAAAGGGCAAGGGCAGAACTCCGTTCGGATTATTTGATTACGGTTTGTTGAACTCAATGCGATATGTAAATCTTATATCCGAGGGCAACAAAGACGGTGTGCTCAATATTCTTTTTGATGAACTTAATCGAGGCGCAAGAAAAAAAGACTTCCTCACAATGAAGTGGCAGAAGCCTTTTGAAAATTTGATAAGAGAAGATAACAAGTCGTACCGAGAATTTAGAGAAAAACTCGTAGATACTCCGTTTGTAAATGTTAAGGGTGAAACAGTACAGCTTACAGAATCACAGATTGTACAACTCATTATGACTGCTAAGCGTGAGCAGGGTCGTAAACATTTGGCAGGCGGCGGATTTGTTGCAGTTGATACCAAGCGTTTGTTAAAGGGTAAAAGCGGTGCCAAAACCAAGGGCAACATAGTTGAAAATACTGCCGATACTTTAATTGAGCAAATTGTCAAACTTTCAAACAATCTTTCTCCTTATGCTCAAAAATGGATGTCGCTTGCTGAAAATCTTTTTAACAATGAGGTTACGAAAGAAGTCAATAACACATCGTTTATGCTCAAAGGCTATAAGATTGCAAACGAAAAATATTACATTCCGCTTATGGCTGACAAGGACTACACGGCAACGCAATTAGAGGGCGTTTCTATGGATAAAGCCATAGAAAATGCAGGATTCACAAAAGCCGTTAATGTTAATGCCGGCAACAGAATTGTTATTGACGGTATCGACCAAGTGATTAATCGTCACATTGATACTGTAAGCACTTATGTTTCGCTTGCAGTACCTATCCGCAACTTTAGAAAGGTATGGAACGGTCAAACATCATCATTTTATGATGCTGATTTTCTCAAAGAGATTAAGCGTGACCGTTTAAGCGTTAAGGAAGCCATAAAGGACAAATGGGGAGACAGAGCCGCAAGAATTATTGAAAACACTGTTTCGGATTTGCAAAGCAGCCGAGCAGAACATTCGGAAATAGGTGGCATATACAATAAAATTTTAGGTAATGAAATTTCTGCAACATTTTTGGGTAATCTTTCGATTGTGCTTAAACAAGCGGCTTCTTATCCTACTGCTGCCGCTGTTCTTTCAAGTGATTCGCTTTTAAAAGGAAGCAAGGGCTTTGCATATATACCAAGCTCAAAGAGGTTGCAAGCGTTATTTGATGAAATTGACGAACACACAGGAGCACATTATAAACGCCGAATTGGTATGCAAACTGAAGAATTGGCGGCGTTGATGCGTTCTGCCAAAGGTTTCCAAGGCAAGTGGCTCAACAGCAAATTTGGTATGCTTCATCCTGCAAAATGGATTCAGTCAATGGATGTGCAGACAACCGCCGCTTTGTGGATTGCTTCAAAATATGAGATTGAAAAATCGAAGAAATTCACCGAGGGCAGTTCGGAATATTGGCAGGCAGTAACCGACCTATACGATGAGGTTATCGAATATACTCAACCTGAATACGATGTTCTTCACCGTGCGGAAATTCAAAAGAACACAAATCCGATTGCAAGAACATTTTCATTATTCCAAACTCAACCGCTTCAAAATTCAGGTATTCTTTATGACGGTTACCGTGAAGTGATGTGGGCAAAGCAACGATTGAGCGAGGACAACAGCGAAGCTAACAAAGAGGCTTTTAAACAAGCAAAAACAAAGCAGAGAAAAGCCGTGTGGGCAATTACTTCCGCTTCTGCAACATTTGCCGTTTTTTCGTTTCTTGCTACTTTTCTTGTGCTTCACAAAACAAAAAGATACCGTGATGATGACGATGATGTAACGGCAAAGTCAGTTTTTAATGCAATCGGCAAAGAAACTGCCGAAACGATTTTAGCGGCTTATCTCCCTATTATTGGTAGTTATGCTATAGATATAGGTTCGAGAATTTCATCAATGGTTGAAAACGGTTCGTTCTCCGATTATGATTATATCGATAATATGGGATTGAGCGCAATTAACGATTTCTTGAAAGCAAGCGTAAAATTTATCGGAACAACAGGACTTGCTTTTAAAGGCGACAAAACATTCAAAGATGTTGCTTCTTCATCAAAGGATTTATTGGTTCAGGTTGCGCAAATGAACGGTGTTCCAGCTACAAATACGCTCAATTTGTACAATTCTGTAACGGCTTATTACAAGGAATTGATTAAGCACGATTGTGATTTGTGGGATTATAACACACAGCCGATGTCGTCAAAAGAGTTACTCACTAAATATGTTGAATATAAAAACGAGGGCAACGGTGAAAAGGCTAAGGAGTTCAAGCAAAAATGGTTCAAATCCAATTCCGATAAAACAGAAAAGGACTTCAACAGTTATATTGCTTCATATCTTGCCCAAAATGAGCCTGATATTGCAAAAGCGGTCCAGTACCGCAACGAGCTTAACACTTCAAAATATGAAAGCACTCTTGATTCAATAATTAAAAAGGGCTATGCAAAAGAAATTGTTGATTCAGCTGCACAGTCTGTTGAATCAAAGGTTAAGAGCACGGCACAAGCATTGTTTGACGGTGAAACCGATACATACAATGACGGCATTGCCGACCTTGTAAAGCGTGGCTATGACGAAACTTCATTGAAAAAATACATCAAAAGTATTCAGGGCGATTTGAGCGAGAGTGACGGCGGCAATAAAGTCAAGGGTAGATATTCAACCGATGAATTATACAGGGTTTGGAATAGCAAGGGCGAAGATTCTGCCGAATACAAAACTATGTATAATGACATTTTGAATACCAAAGTTGCAAACGGAATGGACAAAGAAACAGCCGAAAAAAGGATTAAGGCATCCATAGTTGATAATTATATGAATAAAAGCACCGACTTGCAAATGGCTCAAAAAGCCTACGACCAAGGCAATATGCAATCTTATCAATATTATGTTAACAGAGTTATTGCGACAGGCAAGCTATCGCAAGAGGAAGTTGTTAAAAAAGCAAGAGGGCATGACCCTTACAAAAACTCTTTGTGGAGTGCTACCGATTACGCAAAAGCTATCGACCAAAACGACAAGGCACAAGCCGATAAAATATTTAAGGATTTGTGCAAGGCAAACGGTGATGTTAAAAGCGAAAGACAGTATGTCAGAGGTTCAACAACAAGCTACTTCCGCAAAAAATATTTGGAAGCAAAATCAAATCAGGAAAGAAGTAATATTGTTGCTAAACTGCGAAAAACAGGATTTTATACACAGTCCGAAATAAATAATCTTATAAGAAAGTGGGGTGAAGCCGCAAAAGAGGAATAAAGACAACAGCGAGGGGTGATTGCGCCCCTCACTTTTTTTATGCTCTTTTAAGAAAGGAGTAATATATGGTTAATAGCAATGTGTCACTTGATGTGTCAAAAAACGGCACACAGGCGACAGTTTATGTAAATCAGCACGAAGTTGAATCAAGAAGCCTTGTTATATCATTGAACAATGACGGTAAAAAGTTATTTTTACCCGAAAATTATTATGTTACTGCACATGCTGTTATAGACGGAAAAGCATATTCTAACGAAGCAAAAATCGAAAACGATAAAATCCTTTTTACTTTTCCGTCATCATATTTTGATAAAAGCGGTAAGTTTGAACTTCAAGTAAGAATACAGAAAGTGAGCGGAGAAAAGTCATATGTATTATATTCTCCAAAAATTCAAATTGTCGTATCAAAATCAATTTATAACAGCGATGCCGTAACCGGCACAACAGAATACGACCGCTTCACATATGATGTTCTGCGAATGCAGTCAAGTCAAATCAACTCAATAGTTGAAACGATTGAAAATAAAAAGCATATTTATACCGTTACATTTAACGCAGGAAATACGCAGACTTTTATTGTTTATGACGGCAAGGACGGTAAGAACGGTAAAAACGGTGTAGATGCCGTTGAGGGTATTAAGAAAATTATTTATAACGGTTCCGAGCTTGCAGTCAGTGATGACAAGACCGTTGAATTTAACGCACAACCGTACATCAAAGAATTTGATTTTATCAATGATGAATCGGAGATTGAAAAGCTCACAATCGGCAAGCTCTACATTGTTACAAAAAAAATGAAGGTTGACGGACTTACATATTATCCGGGCTCTTTGATTATTCAAACGGACTTCGGTATTGCAGGTATTGGTAATTCGGGCTTTGCGCTTAGCGGTGATGTATTTCCGCTTTGGAGCGAAATTCGAAATGGCATTACATTCAAAAAAACAGAGTCGGGATATGTAGTCAGCGTTGACGGCAAAGAAACTGAATTGATTTTGCCTACAAAAACAAGCGAGCTTGAAAATGACAGCAATTTCGTATCAGATGTGAAGTATAATCACACGGATGAAAATTTCACCGCTGCTGAAAAAAAGAAACTCGGCACTCTTGTGAATTATAATGATACAGAACTGAAAAATCAGATTACGAAAAAGCAGGACAAACTCTCGAAAGAACAGCTCGAAAATATTTCTGCCGTGCCAAATAAGATTGACCAGTCACAAGTCGGTAACGGCTTGAAGTTCGCTGACGGTCAACTCCAGCTTAATATTTCTGTGGCAAGTGCTTCAACAACTTACGGAGGTGACACTCAATGAGTTTGATTATCGAAGATAAAAACGCTCTTGATAGCCTTGCAAATACAATCATCGGAGCAAATGGAAGTGTCGAAAAGACATCAGCGACAAAGGGTGAATTGACGGACATTATCAACGGAATTATTCCGCTGAAAAGCAAGTTTGCAAGCGGCGTGTTTACACCATCGGAAAACATTACAACCCAAAATTCACCTCGAATTAATTTTGCTTTGGGTAATGATGAAAAAGGCGTTCCTATCAAGCCGAATGTAGTAATTGCTTATCAACCTTTTGCGTTGACTGACCCGACACCTATTAATGCGACTTGTTATAGAATTTATACATACGGTTCGGCAATAGTTAATCCTGTTACTTATCCAACTGTGAAACTATGGAACTATTCATTAATCCGCAAATTACAAGCTTCAACAGGAGGTATTTATTATACCAGTTCTACTCAAAACGGCTCAGCAACATCTGACACAGAAGACAGCACCTATCTTTTTGGTAAAAGTGGTTTTTTATTGCAGCCACATAAGGATGATTATCCATTCCTTGCAGGTCATCCAATCGTGTGGCTTCAAATTAAATTTTAAGGAGTAAATTATGTTTTACAAATATATTAATGAAAAATATATAATCGGTGTCGGCACAGGTTTTAGCGGTGAGGAAATCAGCGAACAGGAATATAACGCTATTCTTGACAAAATTAACAACCGCCCTGAAACTCCAGAGGGGTATTCTTACAGGCTCACAACCTCTTTAGAGTGGGAACTATGTGAAGTTCCAAAAACAGAACCGACAGCAGAAGAAATTATTGAAAGTGAGGAAGATTATGAATAAGTTTTTAAATCCTGCGAGCGTCGTAGGCGGCGTTGTAGGTGGCATTTTTACATTTTTATTCGGAGGCGTAGATGTGATATTAAAGGCTTTGATTGCACTTGTCGTACTCGATTATGTCACAGGCATTATCAGAGGGGTTATGACAAAAACATTGTCGAGTGAAATCGGTTACAAGGGGATTTTGAAAAAGATATTGATTTTTGTTGTAATCGCTGTGGCGGTAATCATTCAAAAGGTTGTGGCAGAGATTATGCCTGCGTTAAACGATTATAATCCGCTGCGTGAGGTTGTTATTGTTTTCTACTTGTGCAATGAGGGTATTTCAATATTAGAGAATGTAGCCGAATTTCTGCCTGTGCCGGAAAAACTGAAAAATATTTTAATTCAAATTCGAAATAAGAACAAGGAAACGAGCGACCGCAAATGATACCGAAAGTTCCTTGTAAGAATTGTAAAATTCGTCACTTCGGTTGTCATTCCGACTGTGACGATTATTTAATTTACAAATCCGAAATGGAACGGCAGCGTAAATTAAGACTTGACGAAAGAGAAGAAATTAATTTCCATATCAAGGAGAAAGGAAGATTGTTATGACTTTTGATAAATGGGTAAAACAGAATGTCGGCAGGGGCATTGACTACGACGGCACATACGGTGTGCAGTGCGTTGACCTTGCAAAGCATTATATCAAAAATGTGCTTGGCATAACACCGCAGAGTATCGGCAACGCTATTGAGTATTACAACAAGCGTAAAACGAGTGAGTACCTCACAAAGAATTTTAAATGGATTGACAACACAGCGGAGTTTATCCCAAAAAAGGGCGACCTTTGCGTGTTCACATCGAGAAGCGGTCACGGTCACATTTCCGTTGCAACAGGCAAGGGAACAACCTCGTATTTCTATTCTTACGACCAAAATTTCCCAAAGGCGAAGCACGAACCTATGACATTAATCAAGCATAGTTATAATTCGTTCTTGGGCGTTCTACGACCAAGAAATCAAGCAAATATCGGCGCAGAAAAGAAAAAGCCTACACCAAGCAAAAAAACCGCTTATTTTAAGCAGTACAAGGGCAAGAGTGACAGCCTTGTTGATGTGCTTGAAGCAGTCGGTGCGAAAAGTGATTTTTCTTATCGCAAAAAGATTGCTTCAAAGAATAAAATCAAAGATTATAAGGGCACAGCAGAGCAGAACGGCAAACTGCTTGCATTACTCAAAAAAGGTAAATTGATTAAACCGTAAAAAAGAAGCCTATCGCACTTCAATTTGTTGTGCGGTAGGCTAATTTGTTTTATGGTAAAAAATCTGACACAAAATCTGACACAATTAAATGATATTTTATAGTATTTTTTAATACTTTTTTGCTTTGATAAGTGCTTAAAAACCGTATAAAAACGGTTGATTTTAGGCAAAGAAAAAACCTTGAAACGCCCTGTTTATAAGGCTTTCAAGGTTTTTGGTGGAAGAGGGTGGATTCGAACCACCGAAGTCATTGACGACAGATTTACAGTCTAACTAAAACTGCCTATTTATAAGGCTTTCAAGGCTTTTTGACACAATTCTGACACAATTAAAAATCAAGGTCTGCAATGGCAGAACGCTTGCTGTCAAGGTCAATGTGGGTATATATTTCGGTGGTTGTTGAGCGTGAATGTCCTAACAGCTCTTGCACGGCTCTTAAATTGTTGCTATTATTTAAAACCTTTGTTGCATAAGTATGCCTAAACTTATGAGGACTTAAATATTGTACTTTTTGTTCTTCCGGCAAAGAATCGTTCATTCGTGTAAAAAATCTCTTATATGCGTTTTCGAATGTCGCAGGTGAATAAAACTCCTTGCCGTTCCATATACAACCTTTTTTGTTAAGCGCCCTCAGCTTATCCGCAAGCAAATCATTAATTGGAATCGTTCTTGCGTGTTTTGTTTTTGTTGTATTGTTGAGGTAATAAGCACCGATTTCATCTTTTGACACTGCTCTGTGTATATTTATTGTTTTTTCTTTAAAATTAATATCATTATAATATAATGCACAGAGTTCGCCTCGTCTCATTCCTGTGTACAAAAGCGTTAAAATTATTGTACCAAATTCTTTGTCATTTTGAGCAAAATTCGAGATTGTGGCAGCATCGTCATTATCAAAAATTTTAGGGTTTTCGGCTGGTGCAGTCTCTTTAATTTTTACTTGTCTCATCGGATTTTTTGTGATGATTTCTTCGTCAATAGCATATTCAAAAGTTGCTCTTATTATGGCTTTTAAATAGGTTATCTTTTTTAATTTTGCTATTTCCGCACTTGAAAAAAACAAATTAATATCATCAGGCTTTATCTTATCAATAGGAGTTGTGCCTAAAAGTGAATTTTCAATTTTTGCGATATTTAATTCATAGTTTCTTTTATTTCCGCCGCTTTTGGTGATTGAATTTCTTTTCCACCATTTATTCATTGTCTCGGCAAATGTTTGTTTTGATTTTGGCTTTTCGTGCTCTGCATTTTTAATATAGTCAAGATATTTGTTATATGCAGACTGTTTTGTTTTGCCGTAAAATTGTTTTCGTTCGCCGTTTATAGTTATTATAAATTTAACGGTATCGTTACGAACATAATAACTTCCTTCGCCGTTTACTCTTTTTGCCATAGTAACACTCCTTTATTATAGTTTTAAACCGGTCGAAATCGACGGGTTTAAATTTACAACAGGGCAGAAAAATACCTTGTTGCAAATTACAACAAGGTGTGATACAATGCTTTTTGTGGAGTAAGCGTGTTCACACCTTATTCTTCCCCTTTGTCTGTTGGCGCAGGCAAGGGGGATTTTTTATTTAATTCTTGTATTTGATATTGTTTTCCTTTGCATATTCAACAAGATTTTGATATGTTATTGCCCAAGTCGGGATTTGCGGTAATGTTTCATCAAGATATTTGTATTGACAAATTGAACAGGTTCTTCTGTGATTTCTTAAATCTTTATCTAACAAACATACTTTTAAATCTGCTCCGGCACAGCCTTTAGTGGAGTGAAAACATTCACCGAACGGCGTTACATATCCTGTGTATCTGCCGTATTCTAAAGACGGGTATACTTCATCATAAACACATAACTTGCTATTTTCCACAGATAAATATATATTTCCGGGAACGCCTGCAAGATTATTCAGCCTATAATTTTGATATAAGTCCTTAAGAATAGCACTCGTTTGAGTATCTTTATGCTTTAACTTTTTGTTTTCATCAATTATGTCAGAAGAATATTTGTTAGAAAAAGCTAAATCTTTTATGGTTTTCTTATTATACAGAATTACACAAATTAAAACGACAATGAGAAAAACAAGTAAAGCAATAACTGTAATATAAATTTTCTTTTGTTTTGCTTGTTTTTCTTTTACTTTTGTCAGCTCTTTGTCTAATTTGAATATTTCGCCATTCTTTTCACTTATTTCTGCTGCTTTATTGTTTATTTCTTGCTGATATTTAATTGCTTTTTCATCATTGAAATAATCATATTCGTTATCTGAATTGGATGAACTTTGTTTTTTACCTGCATTCTCGCCTGTGTGATAATGATATGTTCCTGTGCTGTGGTCCCAATGACCGCCGTTTTCATCAAGTCTGCCTGGATGCGCAAAAACTAATCCGCAAATTGAAATGAACAGTATAAAACAAAAGATAAATATTAAAAGCGTTTTTAAATTATATTTAGTGTTTCTTTTATTGAAAACTGCCTTTTTCATATCCGCGCTCATATCCATCATTCCAACCATCATTATAACTTCCGTCATTATTTTCTTGTTCAGCTTGTTCTATTGCTGAATCAATGCCATCTTCATATCCTTTGTCATAAGCTTCGTTGTAGAGCTTTTTTTGACTGTTAGATAATGAATTAAGCCATTTGTCATATTTTTTGCTTTCTTTTTCACCACATTTGGTATAAAAATCAATATCTTTTTCAGCAGCCTTTTCTTGTAATTCGTCATATTCCTTTTGT
>ERZ1034897.263-NODE-263-length-28660-cov-12.168152_pt1 | contig 28660 bp, 28 predicted proteins | sample MGYA00520629_ERZ1034897 | MGnify/ENA primary metagenome ERZ1034897 (study PRJEB33766, sample SAMN09781789) | gut metagenome | biome: gut microbiome | host: Homo sapiens | place: Madagascar | study: EMG produced TPA metagenomics assembly of the PRJNA485056 data...
TCTGCCGCACCTCGCTCGCCGTATCGGCACTTAGAATTATGCGGTATTGCCCTAATAATATTCCTAACAGCAAAGCCCGCTCCGGGCCGCTTTCTCGCGGTTCGGGGCGGGCTTGTTTTTGTGCGTGGTCTTACCGCGAATTACACGCGGGTCTTGAGCACCTCATGCTCGGGCACGGGGGCGTCGATGGAGCGCGGGACACCCTCGACCCACTGGATGGCCTTCTTCGGGCACTTGGAAACGCAGGTGCCGCATCCGTTGCACTTGGTGTAGTCGATGACAGCGACATTGTCCTTCAGGAAGATGGCCTGATTCGGGCAGTTGCGCACGCACAGGCCACAGGCAATGCAGCCGACCTTGCAGGTCTTGTTGACCAGTGCGCCCTTGTCCTTGTTGGAGCACTTGACCGCAGGCTGCGGGGCAATAGGCTTCATCTGGATGACGTGGCGCGGGCAGACCACAGTGCAGGCCGTGCAGCCGGTACACTTTTTGCGGTCAACGACGGCCACGCCGTTGATAACGTGGATGGCGTCAAACTTGCAGGCGCGGGTGCAGTCACCCAGGCCCAGGCAGCCATAGGCACAAGCGCTGGGGCCGCCCGCGATGGAAGCCGCGGCGGCGCAAGTCTGGATGCCCTGGTAATCAAACCGCTTGCCGCAGTTCTCGCCGCCCGCACAAATAACGGTGGCGCGCAGGCTGGGGCGGTCGTCGGTGGCATTGCCCATGATGGTGTTGATGGCGTCGGCAGTCTTGTCGCCGCCCGGGGCACACTTGAAGGTGGGGGCACCGTTCTCCACGATGGCCTTGGCGTAGTCGGCACAGCCGGCGTAGCCGCAGCCGCCGCAGTTGGCGCCGGCCAGACATTCCGTGACCTGCGCGATGCGCGGGTCCTCATACACAGCCATGAACTTGGAGGCCAGCACAAGGATCACGCCGCCGGCCAGGCCCAGCACCACCACGACAACGATAGCAAATACGATCGGGTTCATTCTCTCCATTCCCCTTTCTTAGAATATCGCGTTGATGATGTTTTCGACCAGACCGCCAAAGCCCATGAAGCTCATGGAGGTGATAGCGGCAGAAACCAGCGTGATGGGCAGGCCCTTGAAGCTCTCCGGCGGGTTGGCGGCCTCGACGCGGGAACGCACGCCGCAGAACAGCAGCATGGCGACCAGGAAGCCGACGCCCGCACCGGCGGAGCAGATCAGAGCCTCGGCAAAGGCAAGGCCGAAGCCGTACTCAGCGACAACGGAGGAGTAGTCCTGCACAGCCAGAATGGTGACGCCCAGCACGCAGCAGTTGGTGGTGATCAGCGGCAGATAGACGCCCAGGCTCTGATACAGCGCGGGGACGTACTTTTTCAGCGTGATCTCGATCAACTGCACGAGGACGGCAATGACGAGGATGAAGATGATGGTCTGCAGATAGCCCAGGTTATAGGCATCCAGCAGGAAGATCTGCAACGGGAAGGTCACGGCCGTAGCAATGACCATGACGACGATAACGGCAGCGCCCATGCCCGCGGAGGAATCCAGCTTTTTGGAAACGCCGAGGAACGGGCAGATACCCAGAAACTGCACCAGCACGTAGTTGTTGACCAGGATCATGCTGAAGAAGATGGTGGCAAACGTTGCGATCTGAGAACTCATTGTGCGGCACCCTCCTTCTGTTCTTCCTTGGCGGCGTCGATCTTCTCGAGCATGACGTCGCCGCAGCTCTTGCGCTCAATGGGCTTGTTCAGCTTGCGCTCCAGCCAGACACAGCCGGCCATCAGGCAGCCAAAGACGAAGAAGCCGCCCGGCGCGGAGTTCATGACGGTCATGCGGTCCACGCTCTCGGGGATGATGGTGATGCCCATCCAGGTACCGCTGCCGATGATCTCACGGATGGAGGACATGAGCAGCATGGTCAGGATGTAGCCGATGCCCATGCCCAGACCGTCCAGCGCGGAGTCCACGACGGTGTTCTTGCAGGCGAACATCTCGGCACGGCCCAGAATGATGCAGTTGACGACGATCAGCGCCAGATACACGCCCAGCGCCTTGTACAGGTCGGGCACGAACGCCTGCAGCACCATCTGCACGACGGTAACAAACGTTGCGATGATAACGATGTAGCACGGCAGATGCACCTTGGCCGGGATGACCTTGCGCAGTGCCGAGATAACGATGTTGGAGCAGACCAGAACAAACGTCATGGCCAGGCCCATGCCCAACGCACCGGAAACGGTGGTGGTGACAGCCAGTGCTGAGCAGCAGCCCAGCACCAGGCGCAGAACAGGGTTTTCACGGATGATACCGGCCGTAAAAACTTTCCACTTGCTCGGTTTTTCGTTCATCCTTACTGCACCCCCTTGATCTCGTTATTGTAGCAGTCGATGGCTGCATTGATGGCGTTGAACGCGCCATTGCTGGAGTAGGTCGCACCGGCAATGCTGTCCACAGGGCTGCCGCTGCTGACCCCTCCCCCATTCCAGCCGATGAAGCCGGAGGCAAAGGAGTCGTCAGAAACTTTGGAGCCGATGCCGGTGGTCTGGGTGGAGCCATCGATGGAAATGCCGGAGACAGTGCCGTCGGCGCTGAAGGCGACATAGACGGTGACGTCCTTGCCGGAGTAGCCGGAGGCCGCAGCCTTGACGGCCACATCGCCGTTGGCGGTCTTGACGGCACCCTGCACATTGGCGGTGGTCAGGCCGTCGATGGCAGTCATGCTGTCGGTGGTCGTGCCCTCGGGCAGAACGGAGACATAGGCGGCCAGGGTCTCGGCCTGGGTGTTTTCTTCAATGATCGGTGCGGTGATGTCGTTCAGCACGGCCAGCAGGGCGCTGCAGACCAGGCAGATGACGACCAGCACGATGACAGGCAGCACAAGCTCCTTGAAGGCGCTCTGCTTCTCGGTATTCTGCTTTTCAGCCATTATTCAGCACCGCCTTTCTTGGCCTTTTTGGGCTTTTTGTAGCCCAGCGGCGTCTGGTGGCCCCAGGCGTTGAACCAGGGGGTCATCAGGTTGCCCAGCAGGATGGCGTAGCTCATACCCTCATTCATCGAGCCGAAATGGCGGATGAGGAAGGTGATAAGGCCGATGAACACGCCGTAGAACAGCTTGCCTTTGGTGGTGAAGGGGCTGGTGACGTAGTCGGTCGCCATAAAGACAGAGCCGAACAGCAAACCGCCGGACATACACTCGATGAGGGCAGTGTAGGGGCTGCCGGTGTTGAGGGCCGTCAGCACGAACACGGTCGCCACGATGGTGACCGGGATCGTAGCCTGGATGGTCTTAGTGGCAACGAGATAGGCAAAGCCAAGCAGAATTGCCAGTACGCAGACCTCACCCATCATGCCGCCGTGCAGACCCAGGAACATATCCAGCAGGGACAGGCTCGTCTTGTCCGCCACGGCCAGCGGCGTGGCGGAGGCCAGCGCGTCCACGGCCATGTCGGGATAGACGTAAGCGGTCATGCGGGATGTGAAGCCCAGGAACAGCACGATACGGCCTACGAGGGCGGGGTTGGCAAAGTTGTAACCCAGGCCGCCGAACAGCTGCTTGGTGATGACGATAGCCACAAACGCACCGACAACGGCGATCCACAGCGGCATACCAACAGGCATATTCAGCGCCAGGATGATGCCGGTGACAACGGCGGACAGGTCCCCCACCGTGTTCGGCTTTTTCAGCAGCATTTCATACAGGTATTCAAACGCCACACAGGCCAGCGTGGTCACAGCGACCAGCACAATGGCCTGCACGCCGAAAATCAGCCCGGCAGCCAGCACGGCGGGCAGCAGCGCAATGACAACATTGCCCATCAGCCCGCGGGTGGTGGATGCATCGCGGATATGCGGCGAGGCGGTAACGATCAGACGATCTTCCATGGGTTATTTGCCTCCTTTCCGCAGCTCGGCCATGTACCAGCCCTTGGCAAGGCCCATCGTCTGGCTGACGGGGCGCTTGGCCGGGCAGGCGTAGGTGCAGCTGCCGCAGGCTACGCACAGATCGACGCAGCGTGCTTTCAGCGCAGAGAAGTCCTTGTTGGCGAAGTCCTGCGCAATGACCACAGGCTCCAGGCCCATGGGGCAGGCTTCGATGCAGCGGCCGCAGCGGATGCAGGCCGAAGGCTCAGGCAGGGCGGCAGCCTGCTTGCTGAACAGCAGCAGGCCGTTGTTCTGCTTGAGCACCGGGAAATCTGCGCTGGGGGCGGCGGCACCCATCATCGGGCCGCCGAAAATGATCTTGCCCAGCTCGACACCCTCTTTGATGCCGCCGCAGGCTTCGATCACGTCGCGGTACAGCGTGCCGATGGGCACCTCGATGTTCTGGGGCTTGGCGATGGCATCGCCCTCGACGGTGACGCGCTTCGACACCAGAGGAATGCCGGTCTTGAGGAACTTGCCCAGCGTGGACACAGAGGTCACGTTCATGATGACGCAGCCGGCATCTGCAGGCAGGCCCGGCTTGCCGGAAGGGCCGACCTGCGGCACTTCGCGGCCGGTGCAGGTCTCGACGAGCGTTTTCTCGGCGCCCTGCGGGTAGCGCATGGGCAGGCCCTTGACCTCGACGCCCTTCATCTCGCGGGTCAGCGAGGTGAGCAGGTCGATACACTCGGGCTTGTTGCGCTCGATGCCGATGATGCAGTGCGGGATCTCGCAGTACTTCATGACAGCGGTGATGCCGGAGATGATCGTGTCGCTGCACTCCAGCATCTCGCGGCAGTCGGTGGTCAGGTAGGGCTCGCACTCGGCAGCGTTGATGAGCAGCGTGTCGATGGTGTTGGCCGCCAGCTTGACATGCGTCGGGAAGCCGGCGCCGCCGACACCCACCAGGCCGCAGGCCTGCACGGCAGCCAGCAGGCTGGCCTTGTCGGTGACGACGGGCGGCACACAGGCCGGATCAACGGTCTGCGCACCGTCGGTCTTGATGGCGACAGCCGTCGTCATCGCGCCGTTGACCATGCGCAGCGGTGCAATGTCCTGCACAGTGCCGGACACACTGGAGTAGATATTGGCGGATACAAAGCCGCCGGCCTTGCCGATCACGGTACCGACCATGACGGTGTCGCCCTTTTTGACGACAGGCTCCGCGGGCGCGCCGATGTGCATCGACATGGGAATGACGACGTGCTCGGGCACCGGCATCTTGTTGGTCGGCTGCCCGGCTGTCGCCTTCGTGTGCGGTACGGCAGCACCCTTGGCAGAGCGCTTTAGGGACTTGAACAATCTGATTTCCCCCGTTTCTCTCATTTTTCTCGCCCAGCAGGTCAGGTTTGCTCCCCTGCGCAGGCGGATAACAATACACTTTAATTGTATCATCTTTGGGGTTCAAGTCAAGCAATCAAATGGGATAAACAGGCCATTTTGCCCCGAACCCGCAAGATTTGCAACAATTTTCGCAATCGATGCAGGATAAGAAAGATGTATAAAAATTAACAATCCAACAAAGAAAATGGACACCTGCCGAAACAAGTGCCCATTTCTTATTTACAGATCAATCTCCTGCAGCCGCAGCAGCGCCAGAATATAAATCTTCAGCGCCTCGATCAGCTTTTCAAACGGCGTGCCCTCGTTGGCACCGTGCATCGGGCCGGCAAAATCCGGGATGGCGATGTCGGTGTGCTCGGGGCCGAAGCTGACTGCATAAGGGAAGTGGCGCGCATAGGTGCCGCCGCCCATCGTGAAGGGGGTCTTGCCCTCGCCGGTCACATCGTTGTAGGTGTTGATCAGGGTCTGGATGGCCGGGCTGTCCGCGTCGATGTAGAACGGCACACGGCTCGTCACATTCTCGATTTTTGCCGCTGTGCCGCAGACTTTCTCCATGGCGGCGGTCATCTTCTCGGGATCGGTGTTGGTGGGATAGCGGCAGTCGAAGCTCTGGCGGATGATGCCGTCCTTCATCTCGATCGTGCCGCCGATGATGGTCAGCGGGTCAAACAGGCCGTCGTCTGCGGCAATGCCCAGGGCGCTGCCATCGGTGGCGGCGTGCAGGGTGTGCAGCACCTGCAGGTAGGCTTCCTCCTGCGGGGTGCAGACGCCGCTCTTGAGCAGGCAGTCTACGATCAGGTTGATGGCGTTGACGGTGCCTTCGGGCATGGCGGCGTGGCCGCTCTTGCCCCAGCCGCGGATGACGGTGGAACCACCCTCCCCTGCCTCAAAGGTCACGCCTTCGGTCTGGAGCAGCGCGCCAGCGCCCACCTGCACGGTGCAGGATGCGCGGTCAGGCACGGCGTTGTGGGCCACGCCGCCCTCAAAGGCGGTGATGATGCCCTTCTCAAACTTGGGGCTGACGATCTCGCCGTTAAAGCCGCCCTTCTCGCCGTTGCAGACCGGGAACTCGGCGTCGGGGGTGAAGCAGAATGCGGGCATCGGGTAATGCTCGGCGTAGTAGTCTACGTCGTGCATATTCGTCTCTTCGTTGGCACCCAGCAGCGCACGCACCGGGTATTTCAGCGCTGCACCGCTGTCTTTCAGGTATTTCAGCGCATACAGGCACAGGATGCTGGGGCCTTTATCGTCGGCCACGCCGCGGCCCAACAGCCAACCGTCCCGCACGCGGACGGTGTAGGGGTCAGCGTCCCAGCCATTGCCCTCGGGCACAACGTCGGTGTGGGTGATGGTGGCAAGGAACTTCTGACCGTCGGCGATCTTGCCGGTCTCGGCCCAGCCGATGTAGCTGTCGGCGTTGAAGGTGTCCAGGCCCAGTTCATCGGCGATTTCCAGCGCCTTGGCCAGCGCGGCCTTGGGGCCGGGGCCGAATGGTGCGCCCGGCTCGGGCGTGCCTTCGACACTGGGGACTGCCACCAGGCGGGTAATGTCACGCAGGATGTTGTCGCGGTTGCCTTCCACAAAGGCGTCAATCGACGCCCAGCGCGGATCGTTCACGTTCATAAGAGTTTCCTCCTGAGTTTTTTCTTCCAGTATACCACATTGGTGAAATTTGTAAACAGAAAGTTGAATCGGGATGATGGTATTTGCCGCCCCGCAAACATTCACCGCATCCTTCCTTCTCCACCCATCAGCGCGGTCATTTCCTCAATGCGTTTGTTTTCACGGTTCATGGATGTATCCTCCCGAATTTCAGAAAGTAAATACGAAATCCGTATGGGAGGAACGCGGAACATTCAGAAAATGGCGCGACCTCCCGGTCAGCGCACAAGCTCCAAAGCACCTAGTTTCAAAAAGCAGTTCTCCTTATAAATAATGTTGGATGATTGTAGGGGGCGGCGTCCTCGACGCCCCGGCGGCATGGGGCCATGCCGCCCTGTGGTTTGTGATGGCGTTTGGCGTAGGGCGAGGTGCCCTCACCCCGCCACGCAGCCTCGCCGGAGTTTGCCGTCAATCTTCCTCTTCCCCGCTGTTCATCGTCACGATCTCACAAATCGCACGGCCTGTGGGGGTGCCTGCGAGACCGCCAATGCCGGTCTCGCGCAAATCTTTGCTCATGGCGTTGCCGACCTCGGCCATCGCGTCAATGACCTCGTCGGCGGGGATGTGCCCCACGACGCCCGCCAGTGCCATATCGGCGGCGGATACCGCGTTCATTGCGCCGATAACGTTGCGCTTGATGCAGGGAATCTCCACCAGCCCGGCCACCGGGTCGCAGACAAGGCCCTCTAAATTCGTAAGCGCCATGGCGAAGGCCTCGGCGCACTGCTCGGCTGTGCCGCCCTTGATGTCCACGAGAGCCGCCGCCGCCATGCCGCTGGCGGCACCCACCTCGGCTTGGCAGCCGCCTTCGGCTCCGGCCAGCGTGGCCCGCGCGGCCACAACCTGCCCGAACCCAGCGGCCACATACAAAGCGTGATGTACGGCGTCCTCATCTGCCAGCCCGCGCCGCCATAACGGCAGCAAAACCGCAGGCAAAACGCCGCAGCTGCCCGCCGTGGGGGCCGCTACGATGCGCTTCATGCAGGCGTTGCACTCGGCGGTTTTCAGCGCTTCGGACATCACATCGGCAAAAAAGCCGTCGGCATACAGCGCCCCTTGGGCCGCCGCCGCGCTGACTTTGGCCGCATCGCCGCCCGCAAAGCCGCTCATCGAGCGGTCGGCCCCGCAGTAGCCATCGCTGGTGCTGCGCATGACCGCCCACAGGCGGTGCATCTCGGCCTCGCTCTCGGCGCGGGTCAGACCGCTCTCGGCCAGGTCGCTTTCCAGAATGACCTCGTACAGCGGCTTGCCGCTCTCCTTGCAGAGCTCGACCATGTCGCGAACTGAAGAAAATGCCATCTTTCCCGCCCCCTTACAGATTTAGGATGGTGACTTTGACGATGCCCGGCAGACAGGCAAGCTCGGCGTGGACGGCGTCCGGAATCGGTTCGTCGCATTCCAGCACCATGACGGCGTAGCCGCCCGCCGCCGAGCGGTAGAGCTGCATCGTGGCAATGTTGACGCCGTGGCCGCTCAGACAGCCGGTGACGGCCGCCACATGGCCGGGTGTGTCCTGGTTGTGGACGATGAGCGTGTTGTGGTCGCCGCCAAAATTCGTCGTGATGCCGTCAATTTGGCAGATGTTGATGCGCCCGCCGCCGATGGACGCGCCCACGACTTCCAGCTTACGGCCCGACACACCGGTCAGCCGCAGCACGGCTGTGTTGGGATGCGCCCCGCGCAGGTTGATCGTGCCAATTTTGAAGTGCAGTCCGATCTCTTTGGCGATGGCGAAGCTGCACGGGATGCGGTCGTCGTCGGGCTGCATCCCCAAAAGGCCCGCCACCAGCGCTTTGTCGGTACCGTGGCCGCGCCCGGTGGCGGCAAAGCTGCCGTAGAGCAAAATCTCTGCGTCGGCGGGCTGCTCGCCCAGCAGACGCCGCGCCGTGCTGCCAATGCGCACCGCGCCCGCCGTATGGCTGCTGGACGGCCCGGTCATGACCGGGCCCAGCACATCAAATAACCGCATCGTGGGCACCTCTTTTTCAATGGGATACCAAAAGTATAACGGATTCCCGCAGACAATGCAAGACTTGGCAGAAAGCACAAAAGAATCCAAGAAATTTTGTGGATCGGCACAAAGAATGGAAAGTGCGGATGTGGGTAAAAACGCCATAAAAAACCAAAAGCCATGATAAATCTTACGATTCATCATGGCTTTTGTTGGCGGAGTAAGAGAGATTTGAACTCTCGCGGCGGTTTCCCACCCTACGCCCTTAGCAGGGGCGCCTCTTCGACCTCTTGAGTATTACTCCACAAGTCAAAGTGATTCTATATATTCACTTGTTATCACAAAATGGCGGAGAGGATGGGATTCGAACCCATGGTCCGCTCGCGCGAATCGCTGGTTTTCAAGACCAGTTCCATAAACCACTCGGACACCTCTCCACAGTGGCTGCCGCCAGAATGCAGGTATTATTATACAAAAAACGGAAGGGGTTGTCAACCCCCTCCTGCAATTTTCTTTTAAAAATTATTTGCGCAAAAATAACAGCACATTTTACAGTGCGCAGGGGATGAAGCCGTCCTTGCCCAGTACCTGAACCTTGGTGTAGCCCAGCTCTTTCAGCTTGGCGGCGACAGCCTCAAAACCGTAGGTCAGCGCCTTAGTATCGTGGGCGTCGGCGGTGATGACAACATTGCCGCTGAGCACCAGCCACTCCTTCAGGATCGCATCGGACGGGAAGAAATCCTTGCGGAAGCCGCGGTACACCGCAGAGGTGTTGACCTCCAGCACGCAGCGGTTGCGGGCGGCGGTCATCAGCGCGGCGTTGGCGGCGGCGGTGTAGCGGGGGTCGTTCTCATCAAAGAACTTGCCGTCACCGTTGATCTTCTTGATCAGGTCGAAGTGGCCCAAGATCGTGGGCTTCTTCTCGGCAACCTTGGCCACATTGGCAAAATAGGCCTCGACCACGGCCAGCGCATCGCCGTCAAAATCGTCGTCGATGCAGGCGCGCAGATCCTCCTCGCGCCAGTCGATCTCATAATACTTGCCGGTCTTGGGCCCCTTGACATAGTGCGTGCTGCCGATCCAGTAGTCGTACTGGGTCGGGTCATCGTCGCTGAACAGATCCCATTCCAAGCCGCACAGAATGTCCAGCTTGCCGGCGTAGCGCTCCTTCAGCTTGGCGACCTGCGCCTTGTACAGGGCGGTACGGCTCTGGGTCATGCAATATTCCAGATCACAGGGGGTGTGGCTGTGCCCGCTGAAGCCCAGCGTTTGCAGACCGTTCCGCCATGCCGTGACCGCAATCTCGTCCAGCGTGTTCTTACCGTCGCACAATTTGGAATGAACGTGTACAGAGCTTTTCAGGTATTCGCCTGCCATAGTTACTGCATCCTTTCCTGCTTGACCTTATGGTCAATTACGTGTCGTTTTTCGAGTTCCTTCGTGATGTCCTCTACGGAAATGCCCAGCTCGATCATCAGCACCATGACGTGGTAAGCCAGGTCGCTGATCTCGTAGATGGTCTCCTCCCTGTCGCGCTTGGAGCCTGCAATGATGACCTCGGTGGATTCCTCGCCGACCTTTTTGAGGATCTTTTCCAGGCCCTTGTCGAACAGATAGGTGGTGTAGCTGCCCTCCTTCGGGTCGGTCTTGCGGCCCTCGATGAGTGCGTACAGGCCCTGCCAGGTGAACTGCTTCAGCTCATCGGAGACATAGACCGGGTTGAAGAAGCAGCTCTCCGCGCCGGTGTGGCAGGCGGGGCCGGATTTGACGACGTCGATGACGAGCGCGTCCTTGTCGCAGTCGGCGGTGATGGAAACGACCCGCTGCACGTTGCCGGAGGTCTCGCCCTTGCGCCAGATCTCCCGGCGGCTGCGGGACCAGAATACGGTGCGGCCCTCGGCAATCGTCAGGGCCAGCGTCTCGGCATTCATGTAGGCGAGGGTCAGCACCTCTTTGGTATAATGGTCCTGTACGATGGCCGGGATCAGGCCGTTTGCGTCAAATTTGAGAGTCTTGGAATTTTCGGTGATTTCCATGGTGGACACTCCTAAAGTAATATAGTTTAGTGTACCTCTTTTTGTGGGTTTTGGCAAGAGGTAAAGTGTAGGTTTGCTATTGTTACGCAGTAGGGGCCGGGCATGCCCGGCCCGCGGCTTTCCCGCAAGAGGACGCTTTTGGGAATGTTGCGGGCCGCACATGTGCGGCCCCTACCGGGTGGCTGCATGGCGAAGGGGGAATCACACCCGCATCTCTACGCCGTTCGTGCGCAGATATTTCTTCAAATCGTTGATTTCTACCTGCTTCGTGTGGAAAATCGACGCGGCCAGCCCAGCGTCCACGGCAGGGTGATTGCGGAACAATTCAAGGAAATCCTCTTTTTTGCCCGCGCCGCCGGAGGCAATGATGGGCACGGCACAGCGGGCAGCCACGGCGTCCAGCAGCTCCAAATCAAAGCCATTCTTGACGCCGTCGGTGTCGATGGAGTTGACGACCAGCTCGCCCGCGCCGTTTTTGACGCCCTGCTCGAGCCAGCTAAGCGCATCGATGCCGGTGTTCTCGCGCCCGCCCCTGGCAAACAACATAAATTGGCCGTCCACACGTTTGATATCGGCGGAGAGCACCACGCACTGGTTGCCGTATTTCTGCGCCGCAGCCGGGATGATGCCGGGGTTGCGGATGGCGCCCGAGTTGACGCTGACCTTGTCCGCGCCGCATTTCAGCACGCGGTCAAAGTCGTCCAGCGTGTTGATGCCGCCGCCGACGGTCAGTGGGATGAAAATTTGGCTGGCGACCTGGCGCAGAATATCGGTGAAGAGTCCGCGCCCCTCGACGCTGGCGGTGATATCGTAGAAGACCAGCTCGTCGGCGCCGGATGCGTTATAGTACCGCGCCATTTCGACCGAGTCGGCCATGTCCTGCAGGCCCTCAAAATTCACACCCTTGACAACACGCCCATTTTTGACGTCCAGACAAGGAATAATGCGTTTGGTAATCATGCGTTCACTCCCCCTCGTACAGCCGCACAGCCTTGGCCAGATCGATGGCCCCGGTGTAGATGGACTTGCCCAGGATGGCCGCGTGGCAGTGCATGGCCTGCAATTCGGCCAGTTCGGCCATGGCGGCGATGCCGCCGCTGGCGGTGATCTCCAGCCCGGGGATGGTCAGAAGTTCGCGGTACAACGCCATGTTGGTGCCCTGCATCGTGCCATCCCGGGAAATATCCGTGGCGATGATGGCTTTGACGCCCGCTTCGGCACAGCGGCGGCAGAACGCCACACCCGGCTCGGGGGTGACTTCCTTCCAGCCGTTGACGGCCACAAAACCGTCCTTCATGTCCACGCCGACGGCAATCTGTGCGCCGTATTTCTGCGCCATTTCCTGGGTAAAGGCAAAATTTTTCACGGCGACCGTGCCAAGAATGCAGCGGTCAACGCCCAAATCGAGATATTGACGAATGCGCGCCTCGTCGCGGATGCCGCCGCCGACCTCGATTTTCAGGCCGCCGAGTTTTGCAATGGCGGCGATGGTCTGCATATTCGCGGTGGTGTCATCCTTGGCACCATCCAGGTCAACGACGTGCAGATACTTCGCACCTGCGTCGATAAATTGCTGCGCCTGGGCCACTGGGTCGGCGTTGTAGACGGTCATCTGGTCGTAATCGCCCTGATACAGCCGCACGGCCTGGCCGCCGCGCAGGTCAATAGCGGGATATAATTTCATGGTATTCCCTCCCCTTTACAGTTCGGCAAAGGCCTTTAACAGCCGCAGGCCGGTGTCGCCGGATTTTTCCGGGTGGAACTGGGTGCCGTACACCAGCCTCTGCCGCACCGCGCCGGTGACCGGGATGCTGTACTCGCTGGTGGCAAGCGTTGATGCAGCGCAGTTTTTGGCGTAGTAGCTGTGTACGTAGTAAACGTACTCGCCGTTTTTGATGTACTTAAAAAGCGGGTCGTTTTCCCGACCGGGTACGATGTCCAGCGCGTTCCAGCCGATGTGTGGTACTTTCAGATTGGGGTCGGCCAGATCGTCTGCCAGGGGGCAGACTGCGCCGGGGATAAGGCCGAGGCCCGCGTGCTCGCCGTATTCATAGCTTTTTTCAAACAGCAGCTGCATACCCAGGCAGATGCCCAGCAGCGGCTTTTTCTGTGTTTCTTCGCGCAGAACAGGCACAAGGCCGGTGGCCTCGAGCTTGGCCATAGCGTCGGCAAACGCCCCGACGCCGGGCAGCAGAATGTGGTTCGCCGCCCGCAAATCGTCGGCATCGCGGGTCACGCAGACCTCTGCGCCCAGGCTTTTGACGCTGGACGACAGGCTGAACAGGTTGCCTACGCCGTAGTCAACAATAGCAATCATGTGAAATTCCCTCCTCTAAAAAGATCGACCCCTTAAACCCCTAAAATCTCATCCAGCGCTGCGAAGAAACGCTGCATCTGCTGGGGTGTGCCGATGGTGATGCGCAGGTAATCCGAGATGCGCGGCGCGTTGAAATGGCGGATGAGGATGCCGCGGGCGCGGAGCTTTTCAAAAATTTCCTTGCAGGGCATCCGATCGGTGGTGGCAAACAAAAAGTTCGTGGCAGAGTCAAACACGGTAAAACCGCGGCGGCGCAGCTCGTCGGTGGTGTGGGTGCGCTCGGCAATGACCTTTGCTGTTACATCGGCAAAATAGGCCTCGTCGGAGATGGCCGCCACACCCGCCGCCTGGGTCATGGAATTGACATTGTAGGGACTGTAGCTGAACTTGACGCGGTTCATATCGGCAATCAGCTCGGGCCGCGCGATGCAGAAGCCCAGCCGCGCCCCCGCCAGGTTGTGGGTTTTGGAGAAGGTGTGGGTGATGACGAGGTTGTCGTAGGTTTCCAGCAGCGGCAGGCAGCTCGACCCGGCGGGCGCAAACTCGACGTAGGTCTCGTCCACAATGACGATGTTGTCGGGGTTCGTTTTCAGCACTTCCTCGATGGCGTCCACCGGGGCCAGCAGGCTTGTCGGGGCGTTCGGGTTGGCAATGACGATCGTCTCATGCAGGCCGCAGTACTTTTTAAGGTCGATGGTCAGGTCACTTTCCAGCGGGATGACGTGCTGCGGGATGTGCAGCAAATCACACAGCACCGTATAAAAACTGTATGTCACATCGGCAAAGGCCAGCGGCGTATTTTCGTCGCAGAAGGCCCGCAGCGCCAGCAGCAGGTTTTCGTCGCTGCCGTTGCCGCAGAGGATGTTTTCCGGGCGCACGCCCCAATGCCTGGCAATGGCGGCGTTCAGGTCGCCGTTGGTCAAATCGGAGTACAGCCGCAGCCCCGGCACCGCCGCCGCCACGGCCGCCGCCACGCCGGGAGCGGGCGGGTACGGGTTTTCGTTGGCGTTGAGCTTGACGATGTCAGCGATTTTTAGTTGTTCGCCGGGGGTGTAAGGCTCCAGCGACGCAAGGGTTTTGGTAAAATAACGGCTCATGGGTGATCCTCCCCATCCGGTATGTAGAATTGGTCAAGATGCCATTTGGCGGGGTTGTTTTCGATGTACCGCCAGATGGTGTCATAGTCGAGTTGGTCGCGGATGATGTGGTCATAGAATGAATCTTGCCACAGCCCTTTGGAAAATTTCCGTGCGGTTGCGTTTTTGATGGCGTGTACAATATTCTGTGGCGTAGGGCGGCCAGTCCTCTGGCCACCGTTACCTGCCACGGCATGAATGGTCATCAATATGTGTACATGGTTTGGCATAATGACATATTTGTCAATGGTTACAGTTGGGTATACGGTGTGGGCGTGTTCGATACAGTCCGCAACGACTTTTCCAAGGGGAGTCAGGGCAATGTGCGGCGGGCAGAGGACTGCCCGCCCTACGACGCGGCTTAAAATTTGCTTTTTATCTTTTGAACAAAAGGTGATGAAATAACTTCCTACCGATGAGTAATCGTACTTTTTCAGCCGCGGATGTTTCCGCTTCGGTAAACTCATTCCTCAAACCGTATCGTCACACTCTTGGCGTGGGCGTGCAGCCCCTCGTGCTCGGCAAAATTGGCGATGCGGCCCTGGACTTCACCCAGAGCTTCGCGGGTGTAATAAATAAAGCTCGACTTCTTGACGAAATCGTCCACGCCCAAGGGGCTGGAGAACCGCGCCGTGCCACTGGTAGGCAGCGTGTGGTTCGGGCCGGCAAAGTAGTCGCCCAGTGCCTCGGGCACATTTTTCCCCAAGAAGATGCTGCCGGCATTCTGCACAGAGTTGAGTACGGCAAACGGATCGTCAACGCAAATTTCCAAGTGCTCTGGCGCGATGATGTTCACGGCCTCGATGGCCTTGTTCATATCGTCGGTGATGATAATTTTGCCGTTCGTGTCCACGCTGGCGCGGGCAATGGCGGCGCGGGGCAGCTGCGGGATCTGCACTTCCAGCTCAGCCTGCACGGCCTTGGCCAGATCCCAGCTGTCGGTGACGAGCACCGGACTGGCCAGCTTGTCGTGCTCGGCCTGGCTGAGCAAGTCTGCCGCGACCCAGGCGGGGTTGCAGGTACCGTCAGCCAGAACCAGAATCTCCGACGGTCCGGCGATCATGTCGATGCCGACCTTGCCGAACACCTTGCGCTTTGCCGTTGCAACGTAGATATTGCCGGGGCCGACGATTTTATCCACGGCGGGCACGCTCTCGGTGCCGTAGGCCAGCGCGGCCACGGCCTGCGCACCGCCGGTCTTGAAAATCAAATCAATACCCGCAATGACCGCCGCCGCCAGAATGGCGGGGTTCACCTTGCCGTCCTTGCCCGCAGGGGTCGTCATGACGATCTGCTTCACGCCCGCGACCTTGGCGGGGATGACATCCATCAAAACGGTGGAGGGGTACGCCGCTGTGCCGCCCGGCACGTAGACGCCCGCCCGCTGGATGGGGGTGTACTTCTGCCCCAACACAATGCCGGGCTTGTCGTTGACGACAAAGTTTTTGTGCAGCTGCTGCTCGTGGAAGTGGCGGATGTTCTCAGCGGCCATCTTCAGCGTTGTGATGAACTCCGGGTCGGTCTTTTCCAGCTCGGCAAAGGCCTCGTCAATCTCCTCTTGGCTGACGCGGACGTCGGTCAGCTCGGCGTGGTCGAACTTGGCGGCGTACTCGATCAAAGCGGCATCACCTCGGGCGCGGACATCCGCGATGATGGCGTCGACGGTGGCTTCCACGTCGGCTTCGGCGCGGATATCACGGTTCAAAATTTCCTCGGGGCGTACCTCATCAAAGTCATACAGACGGATCATTTTGCAAGAGCCTCCTTCATTTTATTCAGCAGCTCGGTCAGCTGGGCGTATTTGAACTTGTAGCTCGCCTTGTTGGCGATAAACCGCGCCGAGATCGGCATGAACTCCTCAATCACGGTCAGGTCATTTTCACGTAAGGTCGTGCCGGTCTCGACGATATCGACGATGACGTCGGACAGGCCCAAAATCGGGGCCAGCTCAATGGAGCCGTTCAATTTAATAATGTCAATGTCGCGGCCCCGGCGCTCGTAGTGGTCGCGGGCAATGTTGACAAACTTCGTGGCAACGCGCAAAGCACGGCTTTCGTCGTCGGCAAAGTTCGCGGGGCCAGCCACGCACATGCGGCATTTGCCCATGCCGGTATCCAGCAGTTCATACACATCCGCGCCAGACTCGGTCAGGATATCCTTGCCCACGATACCGATATCCGCCGCGCCGTGCTCCACATAAATGGCGACGTCGCTGGGCTTGACGAGGAAGTACCGCACGCAGGCATCGGGGTTTTCCACCACCAGCTTGCGGGTGTCGTTGTAATCCTCGGTGGCGCTGTATCCGGCGCCCGCCAGCAGCTTGTAGGCCTTGTCGCCCAAGCGGCCCTTCGGCAGCGCAATATTCAGCCAGGTCTTTTCGCCGCCCTGCTGCTGTACCGGGGGCAGCGGCGCGGCCAGGCGTTCCAGCTCGTCCAAGTACATCGCAAAGCCGATGGCGTTTGCGCCGGGGGTGAACCGCTGCATCAGGTAGTCGTAGCGGCCGCCCTTGAGCACCGCGCGGGGGATGCCCGCCACGTACCCGGTGAACACAAGGCCGTTGTAATATTCCATCTCGTCCGCCATGCTCAGGTCCAGCTGGGTGCCGCGGCCATCCTCGCCCAGGGCGTTCTGAAGGGCCTGCAATTCGCCCAGGGCGTTGCGCTGGGCGTCGCACAGGCAGGCGGCGCGGGCTTTCGTCAGCGTCGCGCCCAGCGGGCCGTGCAGGTCAAGCAGTCCGGTCAGTGCGGCGGCTGCGGTGTCGTCCAGTCCAGCGTCCAGTGCAGCAGTGCGCAGTTCGTGGGCGTTTTTGGCACGCAGGAAGTCCAGCAGCTTGGCCCGCGCCTCGGCGGGGACGTTCAGCACGTCCAGCAGGCCGGTCAGGTAGCCCATGTGGCTGACTTCCAGCACGGTGGGCACATCCAGTGCGGCCAGGCTTTGCAGGGCCAGCCGCACCACGGCGGCCTGCTCGTCGGCATCTACTGCGCCTATGCTCTCCAGACCCATCTGGTGGATGGTCTGGAAGGTGTGGCTCTCGCGGCTGGGGCGGCAGACTTCTTCATTATAATAAAAGCGCTTGCACTCCCCCGCTGCGGGCTGGGCCGTCTTGGCGATGGACAGCGTCACGTCGGGCTTGATGGCGCGCAGCTTGCCGTCCAGGTCGGTGAAGGTGATGACCTGGGAATCCGGCAGGAAGCGCTGATACTCCTGATAGAGGGCGTATTCCTCAAACCGGGATGCGCGGTACTTGCGGTAGCCTGCGCCCTCGTACAGGGCACGCAGGCGGAAAGTCGCCTGCTCGGCGGGGGTGAAGCTCTTGAGTTCGATTTCCATAACGTTCCGACCTCTCTCGTCCAATACAAATTCTATTATACTTTAGCGCAGTAAAGTTGTAAAGTACTTTTGTAGTAAAATCGCGGACATTTGTGCGCGGAAATTGCGGCTACGGTGCGGCGGCCAGAGGACTGGCCGCCCTACGGCCGTGGCACTTGTGTAGGGCGGGCAGTCCCCTGCCCGCCGCGGCGCGATCCCGCAGCAACAAATACAAAAAGGCGCACCTTTGCCATAAAACAAAGATGCGCCTTGTGCGTTTGGTATATCAGCCCTTGCAGCCCTGCTCCTCCCAGTCGCCTGCCACAGCGGGGTCAACGATCTGGGTGGGGTCGATCTTGCCGTCCGCCGTGCGGGGGGCCTCCGTGTGGCCCAGCTCGACCGGGTTCACGTTGGGGGTGTCGTAGTCGGCAGCCTTCGGGGCGGGGGCCTCTTCAACTTCCGCAGGTTCCTCGGGCTTTTCCTCCTCGGCGGGGACGGCAGGTTCTTCAGGTGCGGCGGCGGGGGCGGGTTCAGCCACAGCGGACGCATCGTCAGCGGGCTCGGCGGAATCGGTCTCAGGCTCGACCTCGTCCTCCGAACCCCAAATATGCTCGTACTCGTCGTCGTGATGCTCACGGTTCTGCAGAACATAAACGGCAGCGCCCACAACAGCGGCGCCCACGGCCAAACCGGCCAGTTTTTTCAGTAAAGACATGGTCAAAACCTCTTTTCGAGTAAAAATCTTGTGTTTGCGGTTAGTATACCACAATCGTTTCCAAAATACAAGTGCCGAATCCTACAACACAGGTGGGAAAAAGTGGACGCTTTTCATACAATGTACAACTTGTCGAAAATGGAGCAGTGTGGTATGATGTACAGGAATTTTGCAAAAAAGAGGGTCTAATAAGGTGAAGTATATTTTCCAGTTTGCCCGCATCACGGCGTTCTGCCTGGCGGGCGAGATTCTGGCGGTGGTGCTGCCGCTGCCGATTCCGGCCAGTGTGTACGGCCTTTTGCTGATGGTCGCTGCGCTCAAAACCGGGCTGCTCAGGCTGGAGCAGGTGCGGGAGACCGGGCTGTTTTTGACCGGCATCTTCCCGCTGCTGTTCGTCCCGGCGGCGGCCGGTGTTATGGAGCTGGGCAGCCAGCTTATCAATCTGCTGCTGCCCGCCGTGCTGGCCATCGTACCGATCACGGCGCTGGTCATGGCAGTTACCGGCATGGTGGCGCAGAAATGCGCAGGTGGAAAGGAGCACAAAAATGGCTGAATTTTTGCAGCAATGCGGCAGCTGGGGCGTGCTGGCGACGCTGGCGGCCTACGCGGCGGGCGTCTGGGTCAACCGCAAGACCGGCAAGGCGCTGTTCAATCCCCTGCTGATGGGCAGCATCTTCGTCATCGTGTTTTTAAGCTGCTTCGGCGTGCCCTACGCCGACTACAAATCCAGCGCCCAGCCCGTCAACTGGCTGCTGATGCCCGCGACGGTCAGCCTTGCCATTCCGCTGTACGAGAAGTGGGAGCTGCTGGAAAAAAATCTGGCCGCGATCTTTGCGTCGATTGCGGCGGGCGTGCTGACGAGCATTGGCAGCGTGCTGGCGATGGCGTGGGTGCTGAAATTGGAGCGCGCCCATGCGGTGAGCTTTCTGCCCAAATCGGTCACGACGGCCATTGGCATGGATGTGGCCGAGACGCTGGGCGGCACAGCGGCGCTGGCGGGCGCGGTCATCATCCTGACCGGCATCGTCGGCAGTCTGCTGGGTGAGACGGTCTGCAAGGTCTGCCATATTACAGACCCGCTGGCCAAGGGGCTGGCACTGGGCACCTCGGCCCATGCCATCGGCACGAGCAAAGCCTTACAGATGGGCGAGGTCGAGGGTGCCATGAGCGGGCTTGCGATTGCGGTTGCGGGTATCATGACCGCGATCCTGGCCCCGGTGGCGGCAAATTTTTTGCCGTAAAGGGGCGATAAGGGAAAGAGGCGGGGCGTCGAGGACGCCGCCCCCGAGGCGCGGGTCCCGCTTGGCGGCGCACAACGAGCGCCGCCAGTTTGCTTCGCAAACCCGCTCTTGCGGTTGTTTGCCCCACAGGGGCAAACATTGTTCGCCACCCCAGTTTCGCTTCGCTCAACTGTGGCCCCTGACTCACAACCCCGCACCACGTCGCAACAGCGGCAGTTTTCTTTGCCAGCTTTCTTTTGCTGCCAAAAGAAAGCTGCCTCCCGGGAGCCTGCCGTTTATCCTTTAGCCGACACTCTCAAAAATACCCGGTATCCGTGTGCACATCCGCGCTTTCCAGTCCCATGGATACCCCTAACGCTTCATCTACGCGGCGCATGTCGTCGGGCGGGATGATACCTGCCCGCTCCCGCAGGCGGCGCTTGTCGAGGGTGCGAATCTGTTCGGTCAAAATGATGCTGTCCTTCGCCAGGCCGCAGCGGTCGGCCCGCACGCTGATATGTGTGGGCAGCCGGTTTTTGTCCTGGCGGCTCGTGATGGCTGCCGCAATGACGGTGGGACTGTGCCGGTTGCCGATCTCATTCTGGATGATAAGTACCGGCCGTATGCCCCCCTGCTCGGACCCGACGACCGGGCTTAAGTCGGCGTAGAAAACCTCTCCGCGGTGGACTTCCATAAGAAAAACCTCCCTTTGCTTGTTACTCAAAGTATAAGCAGAGGGAGGTCTTTTTAATCATCCGCCGTGATTTTTGCAGCGAGGGCATCGCCTTTTTCACACAGCGCTGTAAACAGCTTGGTGTTTTCCAAGGGCCGCATCACCAGCCGGGTGCGCACGGCGTCCACTGCCGCACACCCGAAGAACACGGCAAAAATCGCGAACAGCGTGTACACCACCGAGCCGTGGTGCGCCTGGGCCTGCAAAAGGCCGTTCCACAAAAAGTTGCGGAACGCGGGCACCTGATGCAGAATGTAAACGCCCAGCGTCGTGCCGGACAGGGCGTTGACCCACCGCACACAGCCGAGATCCAAATTTTTGAACAGGTAGAACAGCGCCAGCGCGGCCAGTAGGTTGGGCAGTGCGCCCAGCGCCGTGCGGTAGTAGGCCACGTACTGGAACGCCTTGCCGTCGGTCAGACCGCGCGTTTCCAGCACAGCGCGGATGGCCGTGTTGACCAGCGGCAGCCCCAGCCCAAGGGCCAGCGCCGCCGCGCGGTTTTGCAAAAGGCGGGCCAGGCGGTTTTCGGGATAGCGGCGCAGGTAGGCGGCCAGCAGATACTCATACAAAAACATCCAGGCAGTGTCGCTGACGATGCCGTTCTCGCCGAAAAGCGTCGGGTAGAGGATCATCGGAACGGCCAGCACGGCCAGCAGCCCCCGGTGCGCGGTGCGTGGCAGGCCGCGCAGTACGCGGTTCAGCAGCGGCACGCAGAGCAACAGCAGCAGATAGTCCGAGATAAACCACAGCTGCCGGGTCGAGGCCGGGAACGCCGCCCACCGCAGCGCACCGAGGGAGACATCCAGCCCGGCGAGCCTGCACAGCAGCGTGACGGGCACCGTGTAGAGCCACAGCGACAGCCACAGCGAGAGCGGGCGGCGTGTTTTATACGGCTGTTCGCACAAAAACCACCCACCGATGAGGATGAACACACTGCACGCAATGCGCGACCCGCAGCCGATGAGGCAGAATGCGAAGGAGGACGGCAGCGTGGTATAGTCCGCAATGCCGCCCTGCCCGGTCAGATGGTCGCCGATGATGAGCAGCATACACAGGATGCGCAGCAATTCTAAATTGCTGCTGCGCGCGGTTTTACCGGGCATAGGTCACCTCCGTGAAAGAGCGCGGTAGGGGCCAGGCATGCCTGGCCCGCGGCATGTTGGCAAACTCCTTCTTACGGAAAGGCTGCGGGCCGGACATGTCCGGCCCCTACCGCGCCTATACTTTCTCCAAAATCACAATCGCATTTGCCAGACCGCGCTCATGGGTCAGGCTGAGATGGACGGTCACGCCCTGCTCGGCAGCCCAGGCGGCGGCAGCGCCGGTCAGGGCAAAGTACGGTGCGCCGCTTTCCCGGCGCAGCACGGCAAGCTCGGGCATGGCAAAGCCGCCCAGGCCGGTGCCAGCGGCCTTCAAAAAGGCCTCCTTCGCCGCAAAGTTCGCGGCGGCAGTCTCGGCCCGGTGCTTATCCCCCAAAGCGGCCAGCAGGGCCTGTTCTTTGGGGGCAAACACATGGTCAAGAAAGCTCTGCCGAGTGATGCTTTTTTCCATGCGGCCTGCGTCACACAGGTCAATGCCGACGCCCAAAATCATGAAATCACCGCTTTCAGCAGTGCTTCCCGCTCGTTGGGCAGTTTTCCTTCCATGACGGCAGTCAGCAACATTTGCAGGGTCGCGCCGACGTCCGGCCCGGCGGGGATGCCGGCATCCATTAAATCCGCGCCGTTCACGGTCAGCTGGCGCATGGTGTAGCAGCCGGTCTTGGCAAGTTCGTCCATGCGGTGCTCAAAGGCCTCGACATCGGCGCGGCGGGCGGCGACCTCCGGCGTCCTGGCGTGGGCGTCCAGGTCAGCGTATTTCAGCGCACAAAGGCGGCGCAGGAAAATCGCGCCGTTGCGGTTCAGCAATTTCAAAATCCCGGCATCGTCGGCAGGCAACGGTGCGTCGTGTACGGCAATCAGCCCCACCGCGCCGTCAATCAGGTAGGCGGGCGCTTTTAAGCGGCGCAGAATGACCCGTGCCAGCTGTGCCCCGCGCTGGTTGTGTCCCTTGAAATGCGCCGCGCCGTCCGGCCCGACGCTGCGGCACAAAGGCTTTGCAATGTCGTGTAAAAAGGTGGCCCAGCATAGCACCCGCACGCCGCGGGTGTCCTGGCCGCGCAGATCCAGCGCGGCCACGGCGGCGGCTGAATGCTGCCAAACGTCGTAACAATGCCATTTTCCGGGTTGCGTGCAGCCGATGCAGGGTAAGATCTCCGGCACAACGCCGCCTAAAATCTCGCCGTATTGTGCCAAAGTCTGCCCTGCGCCGGGGGCCAGCAGCAGGCCGTCCAGTTCGGAATACAGCCGCTCGGCGCTGACAGTGTGCAGTGTCTCCCGGGCGGTGAAAGCGGCTTCGGCGGTGGCGGCATCCAGCACAAAGCCCAGCTTGGCGGAAAACCGCAGCGCCCGCAGAATGCGCAGCGCGTCCTCGGCAAAGCGGTCGGCAGGTGTGCCGACGCACCGCACGATGCCTGCCGCCAAATCGCGGCGGCCGCCGTACAAATCAATGATGCCCTCGCCGGGGGCGTAGGCCATGGCGTTGATGGTGAAATCCCGCCGCGCCAGATCCTCGGCCAAATCGTCCACAAACTGCACGCTGTCGGGGTGGCGGTGGTCGCGGTAGCTTCCGTCTAAGCGGTAGGTCGTCATTTCGTAGGGCTTGCCGTGCAAAATGACGGCGACCGTGCCGTGCTTTTCGCCGGTCAGGATCATCCGCTGGTCGTGGAACAGCGCCCGCATTTCGTCGGGCCGGGCGGAGGTGCAGATGTCCCAGTCGCCGGGCATACGGCCCAGCAGGCTGTCGCGCACGCAGCCGCCCACCACGTAGGCACTGTGCCCAGCAGCGCGCAGCGTTTGCAACAGCCAGTAGGCGTCGTGCGGCAGGCGTATCGTATCGCGGCTCATGCGTTCCCCTCCCCTCTTGTGGCGTTTTTGGCGGTTATTCTTCGGTGTGGGTCCATTCCTGGGTCAAATCCACGATGCAGGCGAGGCTGTCGTCCTCGTCCTTCAGCGAATCGACCTTGGCGGCGGCCTTCTCGGCGTCCTCCATCCAAGTCAGGATAAAGTAGTTCTCGGCGGGCACGGCGTAGTAGACCCATGCGCCGTCGGCCCGCAGCAGGTCGGGCAGGTGGTCCAGCTCGGCGTCCAGCAGGCCCTGGCCTTCCTCGCCGTAGATCATCTCGGGACCGACCTGCAAAGAGTCAATGACATTGATGCTGGAATTGATGTAGGTGTCGCGGTCAACGGTCTTGTCGCCGACCTCCCACGCGCTGGCGAACGCCTTGACCAGCAGTTCGCGAACTTCCAATTTATCGTCACCGGGTTTGTACATGGTAATTCCCTCTTTTACATAATATATGAAAACAGTATAGCACATTTTTTGCAATTTGGGTATAGGAATTTTAGAGGTATGTCCCGAAAATAAAAAAGCAGGGCGGCCAGTCCCCTGGCCGCCGCACCTCGCCTTTCGTACAACGGTATCCTTGTAGGGGGCGGCGTCCTCGACGCCCCTGCCCCTACAAACTGGAATTTATTCGTTATGAAATATTTGCAATAAATTCCTCTATCAAGCGATTCACCCGTTCGGGTCTGTCTGTGTTGGAATTATGTCCAGCTCCTTCAATCCATGTCAAAGGAATTTTCGTATTGCGATGCCATGCTTTGTTGTACCGTATACACGAACCAGCGTGATCTTGTGTGCCGCACATCAATAATGCAGGACACTTAATCTCATACGGCAAATCATTTTCCATAGCCGTTGCCAAAATACGGTAACCATGTCCGGCAATTTGTGCATAGCGTATCTGATTGCCGTCATAAGTCAGCATCATTTCACGCATGAGGTTTCTACCATAATCAGTCGTGGCAACACCTTCTGACCCCGATTTCAGGAGCCATTTCCACGGATAGTGAGCGTATACCGGTTCCATCCGTTTCAAAAGCCAGATTTCAACTGCCGTTACATAGCTTCGTTGCAACGGTGCAGAGTCAATGGAGATGAACCCGGTCATTTTGTCTGAGTAAAGCTGTGCATAAGCCTGTCCCACATATCCACCCATAGACTGCCCGATAATAACAGACCTTGTGATTCCTTCTTGGTTCAATATATCGTTCAGCCATTTTGCCTTATCGAACAAGTCAAAATCAAACCGAAACGGCCATGAAGAAGCGTGTGCCGGCGCATCCCAGACGATAACATTATATATGTTCTCAAAATACTGAATTTGCTTATCAAACAATCGATGATCCGCAGTCAATCCTGGCAGAAAAACAAGAGTAATTGTATCCGGGTTTGATACGCTTGCCCAATAGTGAATCGTTCCGCAACGAGTTTGACAAGTCTTTTCTTTCATCTGGCTTCCCTCCACAACTTCCGATTTATAGTTCTAAGTATACCATATCCAGACCTTGTGCGCCACTCTATTGACATGGCGCAAAACCGGGCTATAATGGTTGTATGTACAACGATGTAGATACATCTTTCTGAAGCCCGGGAGGCGTCTATGGACATTACCGAACGAAAAATCACAAAAATTGCGCGCGAGGCCGAAAAACTCGTCCTCTGCACCCTGCGGGAACAGGGTGTGGGCACGGCGGAAATCGACCTGATCCACGCCCTGCGCCACCACCCCGGCTGCACCCAGGCGGCCTTGGCCGAGTTGCTGCACGCCGACAAGGCGGCCATCGCAAGGCGCACGAAAAACCTTGAGGCCAAGGGCTATCTTGTCCGCGAAGATGCCCCCAACGATCGGCGCAGCCAGCTTTTGTACCCGACCGGGAAGGCCGAGAACCTGAAATCCTCGAAGGCAGAGATCGAGGCGGCCTTCTATGAGTACCTGACCGCCGCGCTGCCCGCCGACGAGACCGCTGCCTTTGCGGCAACGCTGGATAAGCTGTACCATCGGTCCAAGACCGAGAGCCGCGCGGGGTTTCCGCATTTCCAAAAGGAGTGCAAGACAGACGATGAAGCGTGAAAAACAATTCCGCCCGGACAAATTCAGCGACTACTTCCGCATCGAGTGGCTGCCGCTGGCGTTGGTCACGGTGTCGGGCCTTATCTACAACATCGGTCTGCTGGCCGCGCCCTGGTTTGAGGGGCGGCTGGCCCAATGCCTGACCGACATTCTGGGCGGCAGCGCGGCAACGTCCGCCATGGCGATGCTCGTGCTGGCTTACATCCTCGTCACGCTGCTGGTGCAGGCGGCGCGGTTCATTAAGCGATTTTACGTGCGCCGCTTTGCCAACAACATCAACCGCCGGATGAAGGGCGTACTCTACGCCAACCTTGTGCGCCAGAGCCGCGCCGCACTGGAAAAAGAGAGCGCGGGCGAGCTGATGACCAAGGCCATCTCCGATGTGGACGACTGCGTCGAAGGGATGCGCAAATTCACGACCGAGGTGTTCGACACCGGCGTGGCGCTGGTGGGCTACATCGTTATGCTGCTGGTGTATGACTGGCGGTTGGCACTGCTCAGCCTGTTGTTTACGCCGGTCTCCTACGTCTGCGCCGCTGGGATGAAAAAGCCGGTGCAGTGCGAAGGGGCGGCCTACAAAAAGGCGGCGGGCGCTTTGCGCACCGCCACGCTGGATCGTGCCCGGAACGCCGCGACCTACCGCAACTACGGCTGTGAGACCGCCCGCGAGGAACGGTACGAGGATGTGCTGAAAAACTACGAGCGGACCGCCGTGCGCAGCAATGTCTGGCAGTCGGCGCTGCCGCCGCTCTACCTGGCTGTGTCCGAGGCGGGCGTGCTGTTTATCTTGTGGTTCGGCGCGAAGAACGTCCTGGGCACCGGTTGGTGCGCCTGGAATATTGCCGCGTTCACGACGTTTTTGTCTTGCTTCACGAAACTGGTCGTCAAGTCATCGAAAGTTGCAAAGCTCTTCAACTCCGTCCAAAAAGCCGAAGTTTCCTGGCGGCGCATCAAGCCGCTGATGAAGCTGCCGGAGCAGCTGGCCCCGCTGGAGGTCCCAGCCCCCGCCGCCGTGACGCTGGAAAACCTCTCCTTCGCCTACGCCGACGAGCCGATTTTTGCAGGGCTTACTCTGACGGCGCACCCCGGCGATATCATCGGCATCACCGGCCCGGTCGCCTGCGGTAAATCCACGCTGGGGCGTGTGTTCCTGTGTGAAGCGCCCTACGGCGGCTCGGCAAAGTTCGGGGACAAAGAGTTCTCGAACCTGACACCGCGGCAAATCTCTGCCACGGTCGGCTACCTGGGCCATGACCCAGAGCTGAGCGCCGACACCGTGAAAAATAACGTCCTCTGCGGCGGTGCGCAGGACACCGCGCCCTATCTGGCCGCCGCCGCGCTTGACAGCGAGGTGCGGGCCATGGAGCAGGGCCGAGATACCGTCATCGGCCCCAGCGGTACGCGGCTTTCCGGCGGGCAGGCCCAGCGTTTGGCGCTGGCCCGCACGCTGGCCCACCCCCGCCCGGTGTTGGTGCTGGACGACCCATTCTCGGCGCTGGACCGCCATACCGAGGATACCGTGTTTGCAAATTTGCAGACCTACGCTAAAGATAAAGTCGTGTTCCTGATTTCCCACCGGCTGTACCACTTCCCGCAGATGCGGCAGGTGGTTTTTATGGAGGATGGAAAGACCACTGTGGGCACCCACGACAAGCTGATGGCGGCGATCCCCGCGTACCGCCAGCTGTACGAAAGCCAGACAGGAGGGCAGCAAAATGAAAACGAGCAATAAAAACGGTGTGGCTGCCGCCCTGCGCACGGCGGCCATGGCACACTATTTTTTGACAGTTGGCGTGATTTTGTGCGTGGCTGCGTCAGTTGCGGCGTCGCTGCTGCCGCCGCTGCTGCTGGCACGCTGCATCGACAGTCTGACGGCGGGCCTGCCGCTGACGATCTGGGCCGTGCTGGCCTACTTTGCCAGCCTGGCGCTGGAGGGCGTTTTATCCAGTGCGCAGGAGAGTCTGCTGGTCGTTTTTGGTCAGAAGATGACCCACGCGCTGCGCTCGGAAATGTCCCACAAGTTGACCCGGCTGCCCGCCGCCACGCTGGTGGATCAGAACCCCGGCGAGGTGGCCGCGCGGTTCTCCGGCGATGTGGACACGGTGGAGGCACTGTTCACGTCGGGCATCATCAGCATGGTGGCGGACGCCTGCCGCATCATTTCTATCATGGTGGTCATTTTTGTAAAAAATCCCGGCCTGGCGATGATTTTGCTGCTGGTGCTGCCACTGTTTGCGGTGTTCACCCGCCATGTGCAAAAGCGGATGCTGGCCGCCCAGCTGGACAACCGCCGCGCTGTGGCCGCCGTTTCCGGCCAGGTGCCCGAGACGCTGCACAACATCCGCACGATTCGCGCACTGGGCATGGAAGCCTACATGGAGCGCCGCTATGACCAGCGCATTGCAGACGGCTATTCCGCGATGGAACGCACGAATTTCTATGATGCCATCTACTCCCCCGCCGTGCTGACGCTGAACGCCGTGGTGGTGGGTATCGTTATGCTGCTCTCGGCGTCGGGCAACAGCACGGTTTTGGCGCTGTTTGGTATGTCGGTTGGTACTTCGGTGGCCGTTATTAACTACATATCGCGTATTTTTGCGCCCATTGAAAGCTTGGGCATGGAGATCCAGACTATCCAGTCCGCCATGGCGGGCGTCAAGCGCATTGACGCTTTCCTGGCGCAGCCGGAGCGCACGATCCCCGCGGAACGAACCAAAGCCGCCCGGGGTGACGTGGAGCTGGCCCACGTGACCTTCAGCTATGGAGAAAAGCACGTGCTGAATGATTTCTCGATGACCGTCAAACAGGGCGAGCAGGTCACGCTGGTGGGCCGCACCGGTGCGGGCAAGAGCACCGTGTTCAAGCTGCTGCTGGGGCTGTACCCGCCAGAGAGCGGTACGGTTACGATCGGCGGCGTGAATGTGGCAGACATCACGGACCGTGAGCGCCGCACCTGCATCAGCTGCGTGGAACAGCACTTCGCCCGCGTGCCCGGCACGGTGCTGGATCAAATCACGCTGGGCGACCCGCAGATTACAGAAGAAATGGCGAAGAACGCCGCGAAACTGGCGGGCATCGACGCAGCCATTGCGGCCATGCCCGGGGGGTACGATACCGTGTGCAGCGAGGGGATGTTCTCCCAGGGCGAGTGGCAGCTGCTGTCCATCGCCCGCGCCGCCGCCGCTGACCCCGCTGTACTGCTGCTGGATGAGATCACCGCGAACCTCGACGCTGAGACGGAAGCCCGCGTGCTGGAAGCCCTGCGCCGGGCGTCCGAGGGCCGCACGGTACTGTCGGTGTCCCACAGAATTT
>ERZ1034897.265-NODE-265-length-28550-cov-13.213616_pt1 | contig 28550 bp, 40 predicted proteins | sample MGYA00520629_ERZ1034897 | MGnify/ENA primary metagenome ERZ1034897 (study PRJEB33766, sample SAMN09781789) | gut metagenome | biome: gut microbiome | host: Homo sapiens | place: Madagascar | study: EMG produced TPA metagenomics assembly of the PRJNA485056 data...
GTTCCCTGCAGCAATATCTGCTGATTCTTGTCGGTGGCACGGAATTACGCGGGATAAGATTCCACATCGTCACATTCCCGCCGTCCGATGTGCGGTGGGTATCGATGGTGCATTTTACGCCTGCCATCTCCAAGCGCCGGAAGGTATCCCGCACATGGCGTACCGTCTCCGGCGCGTCTGCCGTTGTCAGCGAGTGCAGCACCTCATGTGGGATACCAGCCGCGCCCGCAAGATGCAGAAGCACGTCCGAATCATTTCCTCCGGAATAGGTGATCACGAGCGGCTGTTTGTACAGGCGCAGGCTCATGTCTGACGCCATTTTCAGCCGCTCAATCGCAGTTTGTTCTAAGTCCATTTTTCACTCCCGTCAGATATTCCCACACATCTCCTGAATTTTCACCTTCGCCGAAGTGCCGTTTCGTGACCGCAATGCAGAACGGTTCGATCTCGCTTGCCCACTTCACGCTGTTCCATCCGTTTAACTGTATCCAGATCAAAGGGAAACCGCCGATCCCATCAAAAAGGCTCCCCATCGTCGCATCGCGCTCATACTGCGCACAAAGCCGCTTTAGCACCCACTTCCACGGCGGCAGGGCTATGGAGTTTCCCAGTGCCTTATACCGCGCACTGTCCGATGATTCCTTGTGAAGCTTTCCCTTTTCGTCCGTCCATGTTTCGATGTCGGTCCACCTGTCCGGAAAGCCCTGAAGCCTCTCGCATTCCGTCGGTGTCAAGCGGCGCACGACCATGTTCTGTCGAACTGTATTGTTCAGGTTCAGTCTTTGTCCGCCGCTTTCTTTTGCTTGCAGCGTGCCGCTTACCTCGCCGCCTTCCCGGAAGTTCCGGCAGTCAGCATCGCACACAAGGTCTGTTCCGTCCTTAAAATCTCGTTGCTCGCAACTGCTTGCAACGTCTCCCTCGCGGTAATCGCCAAAGCCCTGCATTTGATATGTCAGCGGCACTTGATTGCCGCCAGTTCCCATTCTGCTTTGCAGTGTCGGAACAACATCCCCGCACTCGCGAATCACGTCATTGGCGTGCGACATATCGTATGTAACACAGGGCGGATGTGCTTTCGCATTAAGCGTATGGCATGGTTTCCCATATTCCGGTTTGCTTCCGTTTTTCTTGCTGGTGATTTGCGTGGTGTCAAAAACCATCACCGCCGGTTTGTTTCCGCCGCACTCCGCATTGAGCGTCGGAGCCTGTTCCTCGGCAAAACCGATGCTACGCGCGGTCTCGCTGTTTCCAAGTTTGAACGCAGCGCATATCGCGGGGCGGTCAACGGTATTGAGCGTATAGCTCACATCTTCGCGCCAGCCTTTTCCATTGCATCCGGCCGTGTCTGCGCGGTCGATTCCATTTCCTTGCAGACAGAAAACGCTCTCCCTGTTCAGTCCGGATTTTTCTCGCGCCTGAAGCGGAGGAAACACGCCATGATTTCCGTACACGCGATTCGCTTGTGTGCCATACGGGGTCAGGCATCCGGTAAAAAGCTCCTTTCCCGCCTCCGTCACAGCCCCCACGGATGCGGACTGTGCAAGAAGCGCCGCTTTCAGCGCGCTCGGAAGGTCCTTTCCCCGCCGTTCCGCCCTGCGCAAGATTCCCTCGCACGCCTTTGGCGTTAAAGAGTATTTCGTGTGCGGTCGCGCCTCCAAAATCTGCGACAAGCGCGATTCTACGGCGACGTTGGGGCACTCCCCAGTATTGAGCATCGAGTACGCGCCAAGCCACAGACCATCGTCCGTCCACGTCGCGGAATCCTCCGTATGTAGACCATCCCTTTTCAGGCACTGGAATATTGGGGGCTTCCGGCTCTGCGATGCGGATCGCTTCTTCGAGGACCGCTGCGAAGTCGCGCCCTTTGTTGCTGGACATGGCACCGATGACGTTTTCCCATACCATGTATCTTGGTCGAACAAACTCACCTGTCCGTCCTGTGTTTCTGTCATGCTCTCGCATCTCCTTGATAAGTCTGATTTGTTCCATATAAAGCCCGGACCGTTCACCCGCAAGCCCTTTCCTCTTTCCTGCAATGGACAGGTCCTGACATGGCGAACCTCCGATGATGCAGTCTACAGGCTCGATCTCCGCGCCGCTGATCTTGCAAATATCACCATAATGCCTCACAAGAAGTCACCTCCAATGGCAGCGCCCGCGCGGTCCCTGCTGCCCGCGAATGAGCGCTGTCGCCTCTTGCAAATATGGATTTTTCATGGTATACTCTCCTTGTACTTGATTTTCACAGAGAAGTGCAGGCTTCTCCGCCCTCGTCCGGCTGCCACCGGGCGAGGGCATTTTTTTATCCGATCAGGAACTCCGGCTTATAGTGGAGCTTCATCGCCCTGGCGTTCTGGTGGTACTCCGGGCGGTTGAATTTGTAGCCCCAGTGCTTCGCCGCCACAAATAGCGCCGCCAGCTGATCCGCTGCGTGCACCGTCAGCATCTGCGAGCCGTATACTACGGAAAAGTAGTTTTTGCCTTTGTATCCATCCTGCTCTACGATGTGTGACCCGCGCGGTCTGCTCTCGCCCGGATATTGGGTGCTATTTTGACGCATAGAGCTTGTGCCTCCTTTGCTTTTTCAGCGCTGCGGTGATCTCCCGCGTCGCGCTCTGATTTTCTTCCATTGCAATCTTTGCCCTGTGGTTTACGCTGTAGATGTGCTCCCGTATAGATAAATATAGCGTCCACGTACAGCACATCGCGCTGCATCCCGGCGCGCGGCTCTTGCAGTCCTGCCCGCATGGCGGCGGGACCGGGCGCATTGCCGGCTCGTATATGCTTCTCATTCGCCCGCCTCCTCCTGTATGTGCTGTAGCCACGCCATCAGCGTGTAAAGGCGTTTTTGGCTTTCGGCGAGCTCGGCGATGATCTCCCGGTCTGGCTTCGGCATCTTTGAGAGGATCTCAATGTCCTCCGCGTCCTGATCTGCCGCCCGTCCCACTGCGGATATCACGGCGTCCAGTTGGTCCGGTCGGAACTCGACCGTGATCTTGTCACTGCTCATACAGCACACTCCCGAGCGTCGCGCTAATGAGTGCCGCTCCTCCGAGTGCGATCGCCGCGCCAATCACGCCGACCGCCATCAGCACCAGCGCCATCCCGGACAAGAAAGCCCCGCTCATCCAGCAGCACGTAAGTCCCACCCGGCGCACCCGCTCCCGTCGTTCTTTCAGCATAGCGCGTGCCGCTCTATGTTCCTCCCGCTCGCGCTCCCGTGCATGGCGGTGGTTTTCCTCCGTCAGATATTCAATATCGCTCATCCTTCGTTCTCCTTCTTTTCGGCTTCAAAATCCGTTCGCCAAATCATAGAATCCTTCTCATTCAGATACCCCAAAAAGATGTCCTTAAAATCATCTCCGAGACCGCCTTTCTCGAACGCGGTATAGAACAGGTTGACGCATCGCAACGCTGCCGCGATCAGCTCGAGCCCATTCCCATCCAGGCGCGACACGACCTTCCGTCCATCCATTCCGATCTCTACGTGCAGTTTTCCTTCCATTTCGAGTTCCTCCTCAGTACGGATATGAGATCGCCTCGCGGACCGACTCGATCGGTATGTGCAGCCCGCGCATGAGCTTCAGTGCCTTGTCCATGTACGCCGTCGGCGACTCATAGATCTTGTACAGCGTGTTCGCGCAGCACCCTGCGTACCGGCACGCCGTCGCCACCGGCACCTCCTGCGCCGCCATCTCGCCGCGGATCATCGCCCGGAGGCGGTAATCCGTAGTCCGTTCTACCTTTAGCTTTGGCATAACGCCCCTCCTTTCACAGCGCCCCCAGCGCCCGCAGCCACAGCGCCGCCGCGATGACCGCCGAAACGATCGCCCCCGCGACGTCTGTGATCTTCATCCACTTATCGCTCATCTTGTGTCCTCCTTTTCCAGCGCCGCCAGTGCCAGCGCTGCGATCAGCAGTGCCACCGGTAAACACACCAGATGCTGCACCGTCTCCGTCCCTGCGCGGATCTGCTGTACCAACCACGCCACCCCGGCGCACACGCCGCAGCCGAATAGCGCTCCGGCAAGCAGCAGCGCAAGGTTGCGCAGTGCTCTTTTTATGTACCGCATGTTACGCCTCCTTTTTCTCCGTCTGCGCCAGCTCCTTGGTCAGCAGCATGCCATAGGCGATATCACCCAGACGCTGCATCTGCTCCGCGGACAGACCGCTTGTGTTTTTTCTCAGGCTCTCAGCTACCTGCTTTTCTTTTTCGGACATTTCTATCACCTCGCGTTATCGCTACATTTTGTTGTTGCGTTTTGTATTGTGAATACACAATACCACCTTTCATGTGTTTTGTCAATACATTCTCACGAAATATTTTTATCAGCATTGTATTGACAATACATTTTGTTTGTGTATAATAGTATCTATCAGGAGGTGATACCGTGTCCATCAATGAGCGGATCAAAGATGTCCGCAAATCCGCCAGCTTATCCCAGACCGATTTTGCCGAGCACCTCGGCACCACTAGAGGCGTTATCACAAATCTCGAGGGCGGTAAGACAACACCAAACGAGCCGTTTATCAAACTGATTTGCCGTGAGTTTAACGTTGACGAGCACTGGCTCCGTACCGGCGAGGGCGATATGTTCCAAAAGCTCACGCGCGACCAGGAACTTGCCGAGTTTTTCGGTAAGGTCGTCGCTGACCCGGACGATGCGCCGCGAAAGCGTTTTATCTCGATTATCAGTAAGCTCAGCGCAGAGGAGTGGAAGCTGCTCGACGAGATCGCAAAAAAAATGGCCGAGGACGGTTAACGTCCCCGGCTCTTTTTTTATCCACGCTTTACCACCTCGCGCAAAAACCGCCACACAATGTCCAGTTCCTTTTCCGTCGCGCTTTCCAGCATCCTCTTGATTTCGTCTAACAGCTCGATTCTTTCCATTTTCCCCGATTTCTCCATTCTTTCACAAATTCCGCGTTCATTTTTCGTTCATATTTCCATCTTGCACCAAATGTAATTTGGGCGTAACCTGTAAATATAATCTCTTTTTATGGTTGTGACTTTATGTATGTCAACAAATGCCGCATTGACGATTCAACGGAATACTGGGATTTTCGCCTTGTCGGCGTTTCTTTTCGTTCTTCCGACGGCAAATCTCGTCAGGCAGCTCTAAGACGTGCCGCAAAAAAGCAGGACGACTTTGAGAATCCTGGGTTTGTTTTCGTGGATTTGGCGCGTTACGAATATGAGGGCGCTCCTGCATACCACGTATACTTTGACGAACGCGAAGTTGGCAGCGTCCCCGCCGCCCTCGCCGCCGAGATCGCCTCCATGGAAGACGACGGTTATGTTGTTTCAGGCGAGCGTTGCGAAATATATGGCGGACCCACAGATTATTGTGAGGATCGAAGCTACGGTGCGCGGGTCTATATCTCGCTTGAGCGCCCCTCTTCTGACACGTCCAGCGCCCCCGCTCAAGATGTTTCTCCGCCGTCCCCCTCGACCGAGCCCTCAAATTTGGGGAATCATGAACCTCGCCGGCAAAAGTTCCGCCCTTCTTTGATTGTCGCGGCTCTTCTCATTCTGTTTTTCATTGGCAAAGGCATACACTCTGCGATAGAGCTGTACTGGTCGACGAAAGACGGTACGATCTTAAATGCAAATACAGACGAGGGGCTCCGCATTGCGCAGCAATTTCCCGCTCACTCGGGTACCAGTGACTCCGCTCCTGCTTCAGCCGCTCCGAAAGATCCATCCGCCGAACGTGAGCGAGTCATTCCCGATGATATCCCTGCGCCCGTCTCCTATAGCGGTTACGGTGATGATGTCTTGTCGATCGATACGCCGGATTATCCCTTCGCTTTTTACATTACCGGCAACAGCGATTGCCAACATTTTTCCGTTACCACGTATAGCTCCAGCGGAGCATACGGCGAGCTCCTTGTAAATACGACCGAAGAATACAGCGGGTTTACGATTGATCCCAGTTTTGATGTCGCTACGATCGATGTCACCGCAACTGGCTCGTGGGAGATCCAGATCCGCTCTATTTATGATACCGGCTCCATAGCAGAGGGCGTCCGTTTCTCAAGTGCGGACGATGCCGTTCTATTTATTCGCAGTTGCGGGTCGACTGCATATATAAGCGGTAACGGAGGCGCTGACTATTTCGGCGTTTGGACGTATGGCTCGACCAGCGATGAGCTTCTTGTCAACACAACAGATATCTACAGCGGTACTGTCACGCTAAAAGGCGACCCCATTGTTTTGGTTGTCAAAGCCGTCGGATCGTGGGAGGTTGATTTTTAATTTTCGCCCCGTGACAGCGGGCCGCCGCTGACACGGGGCTTTGGTTTTCCGCAAGCGATTGGGAGCCGCCTGTGATTAAAAGCTACTCCTATCGAAGTAGCTTTGTAAAGGCAGAGTGGTGCCTTTTCACATCCAGACGTCTGACTATTTTTGAGAGAGAAGGCATATTTTTGAAGGAAAAACTATCCGATTTGTGCCGCGATCAGAAGCAGACAATCAGCCCTCGCAAAACAAATCAGGAAATCGCTGAAAATGTCGATCTATCTGTTGGAACCGTGGCGCAATTCTTCCGTGGAGACATCAAAAATCCATCTGTATACACCGTTGGACCGATTTGCCGTGAAGTAGGTGTGTCCATGGACGAGTATTTCGGCATTGAAAACGCGGACACAGACAAACCGGATGCCGAACTCGAAGCACTCCGGGCTGACAATGACGCCCTGCGCTCCCAGCTCGCTTTGTGCCAAAAATCCTTGCGGATGCACCGCATCACCACCCTTATCCTGCTCGGCATCGTCGCGCTTTGTGCTTTTGCTCTGGTGGTGGATATCCTGAGCCCCACCGTCGGCTGGTTCCGTGCATAAAAAATATCCGCCCCGGCGCACTGCCGGAGCGGTGTTCTGTATCCCTTGGAGGTGTCCCCATGAAAGTCCCCGAGCCTCGCAAACTGAAATCCGGCACCTGGTTCATCCAGCTCCGCCTGGGCGGCGAAAGCATTTCCGTCTCCGCCCTCACCCGCGCCGACTGCATCAAGCAGGCGCAGCTCATCAAAGCCCAGCACCGCGCCGACGCCCGCGAAAAGCGCCTGACCACAGACAAAACCATCCGCGATCTCATGTCCGACTACATCGACAACATCCGCGGCACTGCTTCGCCAGCCACCGTCCGCGGCTATGCGACCATCCGCGACAACCGCTTTGCAAGCATATCCGATAGATCTGCGGATAAAATCAAAAACTGGCAGAGCGTGATCGACGCGGAGGCAGCACTCGTATCTGCAAAAACGCTTAAAAACGCCTGGGGCTTTCTGTGTACTGCCATGCGCCATGCCGGGATGACGCCGCCGGAAGTGCGCCTGCCTCAAATGCTTGCACCAGACAAGCAGTGGCTGGAGCCGGATGATGTCATCCGTTTTGTAGAGCTTGTGCGCGGGCAATCGTTTGAGATTCCCGCGCTGCTGGCACTGCATGGGCTGCGCCGCTCTGAGATCTTTGCGATGACCTACGGTAAGATCGACCTCGCCGCGAATACCATCACCATCCATGGCGCAGCTGTCCTCGGCGAAGAAAACACACTGGTGTACAAGCCGACCAACAAAAACCTATCCTCCCGCCGTGTGATCCCGATCATGATCCCCGCCCTAGCGGATGCCGTCCGTGCCGCGCCGGAGCATCAACCTGACGACCTGATCTATACCAGCAACGCAAACACGCTTTGCGCACAAATCAACCGGCTCTGCCGCAACAACGGGCTCCCGGAAGTCGGGGTGCATGGTCTTCGGCACTCTTTCGCGTCCCTGGCTTTCCACCTCGGGCTGACGGAGCAGGAGACAATGGAACTTGGCGGCTGGTCCGACTACAACACGATGCGAAAGATCTATACGCATCTCGCCGCCGCCGACCGCCTCAAAGGGCGCAATAAAATGGCAGCCTTTTTCGCATCAAATGCTAACCAAAATGCTAACAATTCCTAGCGTCCGTTGAAATTACAGTCGGCTTGCGTATCGCAAGCCCTGTTCAAGTCCCGCCTCGCGCACCATAAAACGAAAACCAGCAATCGATTGCGATTGCTGGTTTCTCTTTATGTATCAACGTGTTTCGCCGTTTTTGCCATTCTGCGAACGCGACAAAAACCGCACGCGCATACAAGCAATTTAGCATTCCCAGAACGCAAAATGCTAACTAAAAATGCTAACTAAAATCCTACCGTGCACCGCCCGCGACATACCTGTAATACGCACAGAGCTTCTCTTCCGGACCGCCCGCGTCCTTGTCTCTGAGAAACGCCTCCGCCTGCCGTGCGTAATACTGCGGCTGGTCTACGCCGAAGTCCCGCGCGACGCGCCATCCGTCGGACCACTCCATGTTCATCGCCGCCCAGAATACGTAGCCTGGGATATCGTGCAGGTCAATGCCAGCCGAGGCTGCCACAGATAGACACTGCGCCTCGGACCACATCGCGCCGTGCGGATGTTCCGGGTCTTCATTTTCCATGTGCCGTACCCACGCCTCGGCGTCCTCCCGCGTAAAGCCGTGCTCTTCGCGCGTTTCGCGCTTTCTGTGCGGCTCCGGCTCGTGCTCGTCGAGCTCATGCAGGCGGCACAGAAGCCCCGCTACGGCGTCCGCCTCTTCGATGCGGCCCAGTGTCAGGGGCTTGCCCGCCAGCTCCTCCAGCCGCGCGTACAGCCCATCAATGTACTCTTTCATGCTCATGCCTCCTGAATGTATCTGTAAAGCTTGTCTAGGTCGCTCACGTCAAAGCGCAGCTCGCCGATGATCGGCACCGTGACCGGCAGCTTCTGCCCGTCCATTTTCGGGCGTGCGGCGTTGTACAGCCGGTCAAGGTCGACGCTGCCGCTCTCGTCCATGATGCCCATGAGCCGCACCGCCGGGTGCTCGCGCAGCTTCAGCAGCCGGTCCTTGCCGCCATCCATGATAAGCGCAAGCGCGATCCCGGCTCCAATGCCCTTCCCGGTCGGCAGGTGCGGGATGACCTCGTTGTCTGCGAACCTCGCCGCGCCGCGCATGATCTGATCGATCGTTACCATAAGGATACCTCCGTGTTAAGATTGGGGCGGCTATTGCCGCCCCTTTGGCTTACTTGTTGCAGCACCCGCACTTCGGAAGCGGGTTGTAGAGCGTCTGCGCCGTGGTTGCTGTGCCCGTGGTGACGTCTGCGACCTGCTTCGGATAAAAGGTTGCGTTGGCATACGTTACGATGCTGTTGTCACCGCAGCAGCGCCGCTCCGCCTCCATCTCGATCTCGCGGTGCAGCTCAGACTTGACCGAAGCGATGTCCTGCCGTGCCAGCACGAAGCTGTCCTCCGTGCGCTGGTTGTGTACTGCCTGATCGCACAGGGACTTCCGCACATCCTTCAGCTGCCCGTCGATGTAAGCGTACATCTCCAGCATCTTCTGATCGTTGTAGGTGTTCGCCTTGAGCGTCGCGATCTCGCTGTCCTTCTGCGCGAGCTGCTGCTCGCGATCCAGTTCATAGCGTGTGACCGGCATATTCTCGCTGCACGTGCCCGCCGCTACAGCCGCAGCAGCCGGATTCGCGCCCCATCCGCCCCAGCCTCCGCCGAGCAGATTGCCGAGCAGTCCAAGCCCAACGCCCGCCGTGCCGATGATGCCGGTCGTCAGCGCCGCATTTGCCTTGCCATTGCTTGCGTACTCCATAGTTGTACCTCCGATAAAAAGTAAGCTGCGCAGCTCCTATGCTCATTATGGAGCACATTCACGAAACAAAAAACCAACCGCACGTCCACTTTACAGACACGAAAGGTATAAAAAATAGCCACTCCATACGGAGTGGCTGCCTTGAGTCTTGACATTGTATGTTTTTTTATCTAACATTGTACTTGTTAACGCGCACTATATTTGGGAGGAAGAATATGGACGGAGAAGAAATGCGTTTGGATACTGAATTCAGAGAAGCACACCCCAAACTTACTATTGAAGAGCAGATTGCGCATATGCGAGATGACAGAGGCGTTAAATTTAATATCATGTCAGAGGAGGCTGCCGCCAACTTTCTCCATTACAATAGTTACTATTTCAAAATAAAAGCTTTCCGAAAGAACTATTCAAAATATAACAGTGGCCCAAAGTGCGGCCAGTATTACAATTTGGAATTTGCATATCTTCGCGAATTATCAATAATTGATATGCACTTACGAGAGATAATCTTGGCGATGGTAATTGATATCGAGCACTACCTAAAAGTGAGGTTGTTGCGGGATATTTCTGTGTGTCCGCAAGAAGATGGGTATTCAATCATATCAACTTTTTTTGCTAACCATCCAGGCGTAGAGGAAAGAATTCAAGAAAAAGGTGAAAATTCTTACTGCGCCGCACTCATTCACCGGCACAGTGGGCATTTTGCAGTATGGAGCATCGTCGAGGTTTTATCATTCGGAGACCTTTTGAACCTGTGCGATTTGTTCTATAATGGGTGGAGCGGCGAGAGAATAGACATTGGAAACTACAGAATCGTTAAGTTCTTACGGAATGCCGCTGCCCATAATAATTGTTTAATTAATAACCTCGCTGATAATAAAGGAAAAGGTTTTACGCAGAACAGAACAGCAAATAGAATGCTGGCTCAAATAGATGGAGTTTCCGCAAGTACTCGTTCAAAAAAGATGGGAAATCGATTTGTGCATGACTTTATTGTCATGCTCTGTTGCTACGATGAGATCGTAAGCAGCCGAGATGTGAAGCGGCATAAAATGCAACGGCTCAAGGATTTCGTAGATGTTCGCTGCATGCGTAATCGCGAGTGGTTTAGAGATAATGCTCTTATTTGTTCCAACTATAATTTTATGAAAAAAGTAGTTGACAAGTTTGCCTCAGAATGCATATAATGTGTGTGTAGCACAAAAGGATATTCGGTATTCTTTCCAAGGGCTGGTGCCTGCACCGGCCCCGTTTTTCTATATACTAGGCAGCCACTCCGTAAGGGGTGGCTGCCTTCACATATGTTCCCGCAGTACATTCACGCACCGCGCTATGATCTTCTTGACGCCGTTGGTGCTCATACCCTCGCACTCGGCAATGCGTTCATGGCTCCAATCGTCAAGAAGCTTGTACTTCAGGATTCTCCGGTACCGTTCCGAAAGAATCCATTCATCGATCAAATGCTCCCAATCGCTGCGGCTCAGACTTGGAAGTCCCCGCAGCATGGCTCCTCCTTACTTACTGTTCAGCACGGCGATATTGCCCTTGTTGGATACCTCCAGCGAGCATACGCCGGACTGATTCAGCACGTCCACGACTTCGCGGATCGCGAAATAGTTCTTCCCGCCGACCAGCAACCGGTCGATTGGATACGTCTTGCCGTTGATGATGATCTCGGCGTTCTTCTCAGCCGCCGTTCCGCCGTAGTCCACATACGGCAGCCGCCCGTGTTTTGTCCATGTCCGCGTGTTATAGCCTGCCTTCATTCCGATGTTCCCGACGGCGGTGATCTGTACGCCGTTCTTCCATGCTGGCGTACACTCTACGGCGAGCCCGTCGCCGATGTACAGCCCCCAGTGTCCCGGACCCCAAAGCCCCTCACCAGGGACCATGTCCGCCCAGCCGGACGCAGCCACGTTTTTGCACTTTGCGATCATACCGTCCGCTGAGACATCCGGCACGCCGTTTGCGGCGTACCTTGCGCCGCCGTATACTGCGTTCTGGTTGCCGTTCCAGCCCCACAGGATTCCCTTTGTGAGGTTGACACAGTCAAAGCCAAAATAGCCCTTTCCGATGAGCCTCCGAAGCTCCGCCTGCTTTGCCGCAGTATACCAGCTCGGATACTGCGCCGCCTTCTCCCGGAGGATGCTTTCCGTCACCGGAAAGCCGAAGCAGCCCCACATATACACGGTCTTGTAATTCTTCGCGACATCAATGTGCCGCTTGACCAGCTCAGCCGACGTCATCATTTTCGTCACCTCCCGTCGCCCCAGTCTTGTCCTCGCTCTTGGCGCTCTGATAGCCGAAATAGAACGTCAGGACCATCACAATGATGGAATAGAAGTCCTTTGGCTCCACGCCGCCGCCCAGCGCCATGACCACGAACGCGATCGTCAGCATGATCGTCACGAGCGACTTGACCTTAAACAGATTTTCGATGACGACCTGCCACCATTTGTTGTTATTCATATGTGCCTCCCTCATTTTTCTTCGCCCAGATGCGCTTGCACGCCAGCGAGACCAGCTCCACGCCGAACGCACTTCCCGCATAGACCAGCACGTCGCTGATGTCCGTCGCGCCCCAGCGGATGACCGCGTAGGTCTTGACGCCGACCGCCCAGACCAGCACCATTGACAGTACCCGCAGGCAGTAGATCACGATGGTCCGCGCCATCTCGCCCTTTTTCCATTTCGCCTTTGTACGCAGCATTCTAGCCTCCCAATCCCATCCGCGCCAGCGCGAAGCCGACCAGCCCCGCGATGACCGCCGTGAGCGCCGCCTTGAGGATAGCCTCCCAGCGGCTTCCCGGCAGCGCCTTGAGGCTTTTTACATCGTCCTTGATCTCGTTCACGTTCGCCTCGATCGTCTCCTGCTTCGTCGCCAGCACCTCCACAGAGGTTGCCAGCTGATGCAGCGCCTTGTTGTCCGCCTCGATCTCGTCGATGCGGTGCGTGTTGCTCTTGCAGCGCGCCTCAATAGAGGCGATCTGCGCCTGAAACCCATCGTCCATTTTTATCCCCTTTCCTCCGGGCTTTGCCCGGTTGTTGATGCTTTCCCGGCACGCCCAGCAGAGAAGCTCGCCCTCTGCCGGAAGCACCGCCCCGCAGCATACGCAGCGCTCTATCATACCGTGTCCGCCACCTTCGCCCCGGCTGTCACATCCGGCAAAAAGTCGCCGCTGACCTCCAGCGCCGTATAGCCCGGATATGTCTTCAGCTCGCCGAGCTGCACGTACTCGATCGCCGGGGTCGCCCTTGCATACCAGATCACAGCCGGGTCCTCAAGCGCCGCAAGATAGGCTTTGAATGCCGCGCCGGATTCAAACTGGTTCGCACGGACGCGAATTGTGTTATATCCGGATGTACTATCTGAGATGCAAATGCTGTTGTCCGGTCCGGCGTCCGCCCATGACTGGTTGCGCGTGATGCCCTTTGCGATGTTGCTGCCGCACACGAGCGCGTTGTTGCTTGGAAATGCCGTCATGTTCGCAAGTCCGTGCGTAAATTCTCCACTCAGCGCGTAATGCCCGTTATCCGTGACGCGCGAAAACGAGACATCCGAGAGCTTCACTTCTGCGACGTTCCGCGTGATCTCCCATTTCCCGGAGCCGAGATACTTTGCGGTGTCCCTGTAGTTCGTCCCCGGCACCTGCCGCAGCTTGAGCGCCGTCGGCGTCCCAGCCGCAAACTCCGCTGCGGAGATCGTCTCCGTCTCCGGCGTCGCCGCCCGATACCAGAATTCGACCGGCGTACCAGCCGCATATTGCTCCGCAAGGTGGTTCCTCCACGCGGTTATATTCGCGATCTCCGCCTTCGGCAGGATAAATATGGCGAGCGAATAGCTGGTGCTGTTCAAATAAATGCCAAAGCCGGTATCCGGAAGATACTTCGGTGTGCCGCTCGGAACTGCCGCCGGGAAGCAGCTGTACTGGTTGCACCATCGCGCGGTATTGCCGGAAAGCTCCCCGATCTTATTAGATACGATGTAGCAGGATGTGCCGACCTGCGTTCCGTCCGCGTCCAGATAGACAGTGCTGCTCCACGACCACGGCTCATCGCCGTAAAAAGTAAGCACCTTTACATTGCGCGTGATCGTGATTGTGCCGTCGCCGTTTATCGCATATGTATCCTCGACATCCGAGCCGGGGATTTTACGCAATGCGTTTGATTTTACGATGGTGCTGCTCTTGCTGCCGTCCGCGTTCTTGCTCGTAAGCCCGCACTCTGACGCCACCAGCGGAACCGGCGTATCCGGCGTCGGCACGCCGTTCTGCTCGCCCTTCCCGGTCATCGTCACATCCAGAACATCGTTGTACGTCCCGTCCCACGCGCACGGAGCCACCTTCGTGACCGTCTCCCAGCCCGCAATTCTGTTGCCGCCGCGATACAGCTCCGCAGGTCGGTAATCACCACGATAAAGCGTCGCTTTTTTATCGCCTACGTAAATCATGTGCCAGCCTCCGCATACACAAGGTAGTATGTGCTCGCGTCCTTTACCGCCGTCGCGAAGGCATCAGCCGTCATCTCGACCATGCGGTGGTTGTTGATCTTTGTAGCGTTTTCCGCGCTGGTCGCCGTGGTCGCGCTGCCGGCCTGCACCGCGTAGGACGTGCCCCACGTTACCCAGTTCGCGCGGACAGACGCGTCGTTGCCGAGCAGCTGCCACGTCTTTGTGATCGTCCGCTCTCCATTTACGGTTTCCACAAGCTCCGCAAGGTCTCCTCGCTGCGCCGCAAGCCCTGTCAGCTGCGACTCTGCCGTTATCTCGTAAATTTCGGTCGTTGCGGTCGCCGGGATGTACTGAATCGGCAGTTTTCCGTCCACAAGCGGTGCAACATCCGTCCCAAGCATTGCCAGCAGATCAGATAGCGCCTGCGTGGCGGCTGTCTTTGCCTGCATCGCGGCAGCGGCGTCTGTCTCAGCGCTCGATGCGGCGTCCTCTGCCTTTTTCACCTGCGCGGCAATCTGCGACAGCGCGGATGTCCGTGCCTCTTCGATTGCCGTCAGTGCCGCCGTGGAGGCAGCCGAGATGTCGTTTTTGGACGTTGACGCAAGCGCGCTTATCTCCTGCTTTGCGGTCGCTGCTGCGGAATTGATCGCGCTTACCTGTGTTGTGCCGGTGTCCTGTACGGACTTTACAGCCGCAGCCGCCGTCTCATCGAAGCCGTCTACGATCTTTTGGATCGCCGCCAGCTCCGCCGCCGCATCGCTCGCGCTCTTGGCGGCGGCACTCGCGGAATTTCTGGAAGCGGTCGCAGACCCGGCAGCCGCCGAAGCGCTGCTCTGTGCCGCGCTCTTCGCTGTGCCAGCTTCCGTCGCGGACGCTGCAGCGCTTTGCTGGCTTGCAGACGCAGCCTTCGCCGCGTTCTCTGCCCGGATGGCATTTTCCCCGACTCCAGCCTTTGCTGCTTCCGCGTCGGCTGCGGACTTCTGCGCATTTGCGGCGTACTGCTTCGCGGCGCCTTTTGCCTCATCCGCTGCCTGCGCTGCCGCTCCGGCGGTCGCCGCTGCGCTTCCCGCTGTTCTTGCGTCAGCCGCAGCAGCCGAAGCCGACCTTCCCGACGCTGTCGCCGCAGCGGCAGCAGCGTCCGCGCTCCCCTTTGCTTTGTCCCTCGCGTCTTCAGCCGCATCCTGCGCCGCTGTCACCTTTTGCAGGAGATCGTCATAGTATGTCTTCTGCGGGTCACTCGGATTGCTTCCCTGCGTCAGCGCCTGCACGACCGTAAAGTCGAATTTGTCTGACTTCGCCAGCGTATCACCCAAGTACCACTGCAATTCCGCCTGCCCGAAGCCCGCCGTCTCGGTGTCCGTATCGGTTACCGTCCAGTACGCCGTCGCGCCGTCCACTTCCAGCGGGACCGGATACGCATCTGCATCCTTCGGGCGCTTGACTAGCAGCGTCGGGCGACCGCCCGGGAACATCTGCTGGAAAGGGACTAGCGAAAAGGCGACCCGCACGGCGTCGTTTTCGCCCGTGTGCCCGAGCTTGATCGTGCGAAGGGTCGTTGCTTGGATTTCAATCATATTCATCACCTCTCTTTATTTCGGCGCGCCAAACGCAAACGCCACGACCCAGCTGCCGGAGATTCGCAAGCACACGACCCGGTTTCCGGCAGCAAATGTCGTGGCTGTATTGCATTTATAGTGCTTTGTCGTCGCCTCGGTCTGCCCGTCAAAAATCAGCGACAGCCCATCCGTGTATTTTGCCGATACGGTCGCGAGCGCGATGCTCTCCGGACCCTTCGCAGCCTTCGGCATATATCCCGTAAGCCCCGTCATGCGATCACCACCCTTCGCGCAGTGTGCTGCATCAGCTCGCCGAGTGCCATTGTCAGCGTCCATTCGGTCTCCTCCCACAGCCCGCCGATCTCCGTGTCATCAATCGACACAATGTCTCCGACGCCATGCCCTCCGGTCGCGAGCGTGTAAAATGTGATCGTCTTTGTCGCGTGCATGGACTCGTTACGTAGGCGGTTGACCAGCTCCTGCAGTTCTTCCTGCCCGGCGACGTTATTTACGGTCGCGACATCCACGATTCGCATCCCGCGCCGGAATGTCGACGTGCTTGATGTTGGTGAGTCGTTGACGGCGGTCGCCGTCAGCGGCTTGGGCAGGTCCGGGTTTGAGCAGATGCGGACAAACACATTCGGTGTGTCAAAAATGTCAATCTCCTGCGTGTGGTCGTCCGTGATCGGTGTGAACTTGAGATCCGTACTGCTGTACGCATGATCGATTTTGCCGCCCGTCGGTGCTTTGTACGGCTCAAGGTGGCAGATGCCGCGCCCGTCGAACCACACCGGATTGTAATTGATCTCCTCCAGCAGCTGGTTGCAGATCGTCAGATAGTCCGTCCCGGCGTCCCAGTCCTCGCGGTCCGTCGCCAGCACCGCCGGCGACGGGACGGCGAGCACCAATTTTATGCCAGCCGCCGTTAAAAGCTGCTGTACTGCCGTCAGATACGGCGTGCTTGCTGCGATGTGGTAAAGCCCCTCTGTCCGGCTCTGCCGGACGCGCCAGCATCGGTCGTATGCCTCGACCCGCAGTCTCCGTCCGTAGGCGTCTATGATCTCCTCGACCGTCGTCGCCTGGAATACGCCCAGCGGCGTCTCGCCTCCGTTTAGCACGAGCACTGGCTGAAGCTCGTCGGACAGTATGTCCACGCCGTCCTCCGGATAGATCTCCGCGGATAGGCTGCCTTTGATGTCCGCGTCTTTGCGCACGTAGACGTTCGGCGCGGAATTCTCCGCCCATATGAGCTCGCATAACTCTGCGCCGCCTCGCAGGACCTTGATCTTGTATGCTACATCACGCGTCAATGTCCACGACCTCCTCCGTGTCCGTCTGCTCGACATCGAATTGATACTTTGTGTAGTATCCGCCGTCGGTTGTCGCCGCGAGCAGCGCTAGGCACCCGCTCACCAACTTGCCCTCCGGCGTCTTTACCGCGATTATCCTTCCGACGAGCGCTTCTAGCGCGGCGCAGTCCGTCGCCTCGCGGAATACGCACGCAACCGAGATCGTCTCTGCGTAGTGTGTGCTGCGCTCCACGATCGGGTATCGCCTCCCGGCGAGTTGTACGGTCTGCACGCCCCGGCTGATGCTGCGCCCCGTCGTGCGGTGCGCACTGTCCGAGTACGGCAACGGCAGCCCCGCTCCCGTGTCGAGGTCGAAGAGTGTCACGCACGGTACGGATACCGTCACTGCCGCCGTGTTGGATATCCGATAATTCGAGCTTGCCTCGAGGCATCCGCGCACCTTATAGCTTACGCTTCCGATGGATCGCAGATCTGTGTACGCCCGCTCCGTCGTCTTCGCGATGAGCGTGCCGTTCCGGTACACGAGATAAAAATCGTAGGCATAGTTTCCAGCCGCCGACCACGTAATCCGCGCCGCCGCTCCCCCTTCCACCGCTAGCGTGATCTCCGCCGTCGGTGTGTTTGTGACCTGCAGCGCCGCCGCGCCCCATTGCGACCACAACGCATACTCATTTTGCACGCGGACGCGCACCGTGTACTCTCCGTCCTCCAGATACATGGGTGCAGTCCACGTCTTGTCTGTTCCGTAGTATGTCCCGGATGCGTAAATGCCTTCAATCTCCACTTGGTACGCCAGCTGCTCTTCCGACTGCCATTTTACAACTGGGCGCGGTCCCTGCGTCTGGATGGATACCGGCGGTGTATCCGGCGCACCAACGCAGATGAATTCCGCTGCGTCGCTCCATGTGCCCGCTATGTTATCTGCGTTATACGTGCGGACGCGCCAGTATTTTGTCCCGCTGCCCATCGTGTTTGCCGGCGCCGTGTATGTTGTTGCTGCGCCAGTTACGGTCGCAAGCGCCGTCCACGTCTGCATATCCGTCGAGATTTGCAGCTCTGCTTTTGTCTGTGCCGTCCCTGTCGAGACGATGTGCGACCACTTAAACACCACCGGCGCCGACGCATCCACGATTTCGCCTTTTGGCGATTGTGCTGTTGCCGTTGATGTAGCGTCCGCCGTTGACAGTGTGATCCAGTCCGACGTCGTGACTTTCCCGCTGTTTGCCGTCACTTCGACCCGCCACTGTATGCTCGTTCCTGTAAACGTACCCGCCGGCACTGTTACACTTTTGGCGCTTCCTGCGACGTTGATTGTATGTTCCGCAGCTCCCACTGCTGTTCGCCAGCGTAACACTGCACTGCGTTGCTCAAGTTTTGGAACACAGGCATATGGCGCTTTAACTGCCCACGTAAATACATTTGGCTGAGTTTTATTTATGGACCCCGATTTCGGTGACAGCGATGCAATGCTGAGCGTATCTGCCGTTGTGCTCTCATCAACGATTACATCGATATACGGCTTGTTTGCTCCGCCTGTTGTTACCTTTAAATCCTTAAATTCCTCCGTTGATCCGACCTCGCGCCCTCTAATCAGGATTCCATGCGTTGCTGCTTCTGCTATGCCGTTTCCTTCCCATTCGTTTTCCAGCCACCCCGGCAATTTCTTATAGTCCGTACTACTTGGCAACCATGCAGAAATGCCCCCATACCCCCAAGACGCAAACGTTTCTGTTTCTTCGTCAAAATTTTTCGTGTTTGCTTCCGCCACCAGTGTAAAATACCTATACGTCCCAACATCGATCGCGTATACATACGCATTTATAGCCATTATGCGTTTGTATTTCATCGAGTTCGGCAGCTCATCAAATTTTATCAGGATTGCATCCTGCGTCGTTTTGAGCACCTGTGTATCGCCTGTGTGTACATTACTTCCCTGATTTGCGTAATCCAAAAATGCAAATGCCGTTGCATAGAGCTTTTGCGTTGTGCTCACTCTTCGCCCCCCATTCTGTCTGTGCGGCGCTTTTCGCGCGCGATGCGGACGATGTCGTTAAATTCCTTTACCGTGTTCGCCGGGATCGTTATGTAATACGTGTCGCCGCCTGATGCCTGCCGGGTCTCCTGCGCCGTCAGGATGCGCGTCCCGCGCGGCAGCAGCGCCAGCTCCGGTCCGTTCTCACCGACGCTCGTAAAGCCGCCGTGCCAGTTGTCCGATCCGGAGGCGTTGTAGCCCTTCTGCGTTTTCCAATACTCAAATGATCCGACCACGCCGCCTTCGCCCAGCTCCTTCTCCCACAGCTCATGCAGATAGGTGTCGTAATTCCCGTAATACTTTCCATTCGCATAATACGCTCCGTACCCGTTTGCAGTAGTTGCACGGTTTGTGTCCGTCTGTTCCCATTGCTCAAAGAGCGTCTGCGTATTGTTTTTTACGCCGTAGCTGTAATTCCATCCGAGCGCGTTTGCCATCTTGTTATAGCCTTGCATTTTTGCGTTCGGTCCCCATCCAAAAAGCACCTCTGCAAATCCGGATACCACGTCTGCCGTGTCCGCTATGCTTGCAAAGAGCCGTGCAACCGGTCGCAGCGCCTTCTCCAGTTTTGGGACCGACTCGTCAGCAAGCTCATTTGTGCCAGGTATCAGGTCCGTTACGGTATCGAGTATCATACCGAAAGCATCCACGACGCCAGAACTTGCGATTGCCGTACCCCAATTTTTCACAAATGTTGCTTCTTTTGTGTAAAACTCCTCCAAGTATGGGGCGAACTCCGTCGCCATCTGATTTTTCACGCCCTCTTGTGTCTTTTGCAGGCGCGAATAGGCATCATCGACCGCCTGTAGCGACGTGAGAGCGTCCTCATCGAGCACCGTTCCCATATCATGCGCTTCCTGCGCATACTCGCGGATCTTCTGGCTCCCCAGCTCGATTATCGGATTCAGCTCCTGCGCAGACTCTGACATGAGGTCCATCGCCAGCGCGTCCCGCTCCGTCTTGTTCTGCATTTTCCCGAGTGCATCGATCGTATCGTAAAATACGTCCTCTGCGCTCCGGAGGTTGCCGGCTACGTCGGTGATCTGTACGCCGAGTTTTTGGTATGCCTCGTATGCGTCGCCCGTTCCCGTGGCTGCCTCCTGCATCTTGTTGGTCGTCTCTTTCAAACTGTCCTTGATCCGGTCCATGGATACGTCCGTCAGATCTGCCATGTAATTCAGTTCCTGGATGGCGTCAGTCGTCATTCCAGTTACGGACGAGAGCGTTATGATGTCATCCGCAGCTTCCGCCGCTTCCTTCGTCATCGAAGCAAGCACTTTTTCTGCCTTTGCGATTATCAGCACCATTGCCGCAAAGCCTCCCGCGACCTTCACGGACGCCGTATTCAGGCTTCCCATGGAGTTCATGCTTTTCTGCATTTCCTCCGGGAGCCTGATCCCAAATTTGTCCGCAAGCCCGCTCACGACGTCTCCGAGGTTGCCGGTCTCCTTGCCCGATTCCGCGATTTTATCCTTGTTCTCGTCGAGTTTGTTGTTGAGGTTGTTCAGCTCCGCCTCGGCGTTGTTGAGGCTCTGCTGCCAGCTCATGGTGCGCTTGTCTGCCTCTCCGTACTTTTCGGCAGACTGCTTGAGCGCCGCCCTGAGATATTCGATTTTGTCTGTCTGTGACAGTATCTTTCGTTCCAGCACGTCATTCTGCGCAGCCAGCGCCTCCACACTGTCCGCGTTTTGCGCATACGCTGACTGCACTTTTCGCATTTCGGAGTCCAGCACGCGCATACCGCTCCCAATCTCGGATATTGCCTGTTTGTACTCTTTTTCGCCCGACAGCGTAAACCTTGTGCTGATATTCGGCATATTACGTTCCTCCGCTGAGATACGCCGCGAGGCTCTGTGGCTGCTGTTTTTTGGTCGGCTCAAGTGCCTCCAGCAGCACGTCCAACCTGTGCGGCGTCATGTTTTTCCAAAATTCCCGTTCCGGCTGATGTAGCCGGAACATCCATAATGCGAGGTAGCCGGGGAAATCAATGCCCTCGCGTTTTGATTTCCCCGGCTCCGTCAGTTTTTTTCGTTTTCCTCCTGCGCGGCGGTCCCCGGCTCCTCTGCTTTTCTTCCGCCCAGCACCGCGAGCTTAATCAGCGGCCAAATCTGCTTCCCCACGTCGTTTACCTCCTGCAGCGTGAGCTTTCGCCCGACCTCCCGCGCGGTAAACACCAGCGGCAAGCCGTATTCGTCTCTCATCATCTGCGAGTCAGCTGCATCCGTCAGCATCGCCGCCAGAAACGCGATCGTACTTTTATAGCCGTGCACTTGGTTCAGTGCGCGGCTGAGATTCCCGTTATACTCCTCCTGCACGTCGCCGAATACGTTCATATTGCACGTAAGTCGGAACTTACGCCCGTCGTATTCGTAGTCGACTGTTTTGAGCTTTGTCGTCTCCATCAGCTCTCACCCAGCTTTCCCTTGATCCATGTTTTCGCCGCCTCGGCGCTGTCTACGGTCTCCGTCTCCAGCAGCAGTTCCTCCGTGGAGTCATCTGCCAGGAATTCGCCGGTTGTCGTCGGCGTATTAAACTGAATGTTTTCGCCCTTGGTTTTGTAAGCAAGGGACGGTGGTCCGAAGAGTACCTTCGGCACCCACACGCATGTGTACTTCGTCACACCGTCGATCTTGTCCGGCGCGTAAAATCCGACGCCGACGTAGTTCGGCACGTCCTTCGCTGAGAACTTGAGATTTTCCTTACTCGTATCGGACGAGCATCCATAAAACATGACCTGCGCCGCCTTTTTGATATACTTGACTGCCAGCGAGATCGTGCCGCCGGTCGCGAGCTTGATGTACTCCGCCAGTTTGGACTCCGCATAGAGCCGCCCCTCCGCAAATTTGAGCTCCAGATTCGCGCTCATGGCGTCGCCGACATCGGTCGGTCCTTCGTATGTTACCGTTCCGGAGGTGTTCTTGTACTTACCTGCCCGGATTCCTCTCAGATCAAAACTCGGCATTATAGTAAGCCCCTTTCCTGTAATTTTTTCTCCAGCCTCTTTTCGAGGTCTTCGTTTACTCGTTTTTTTGCCTTTCGGACGCCATTGGTCCAAAAGAATGTTCCCGCGATTTTGCCGCACTCCGGTGATCGCCCGTAATTTAACACAAAGAGCACGGTCGTTCTGCGCTCCCCGTGCTCATTCTTTCCTACTGCCGTAACTGTGATATACGGATCTCCGTTTTTGTCCTGCTTGATCGTTTTTTTGTATTTTACGCTCTTTGCGTATGCCTCCGTGTGAAACCCGCTCGTCCGGATCGCCTGCTGCAGCTCCTCGACGATGATGTCCCCCGCTGCGTAAAGCAGTTCCTTTTGGGTCTCCTCGTCAAATTCTGCTGTCTTTTGCAGCTTTGTAATCAGCTCGTCTACGCCAGTGATCGAGATATTAGCCATACTCCGCACCTTCTGTTTCTGCGATGACTGCGATCTGCGTTCGTCCGGACTCCTTGTCGTATGTCTCCATCTCAACCGTTGCGATGTATCCTGCCGACTCCATCGCCGCCTTGACGCTCCGGAGAAGTTCCCCCGCAAAACTGCCCGCAAAGATAGAAACGGCATACTGCACACCCGTCTCGACCTCCTTGCCCTCCGCGTAGAGCTGCCCGGATTGCCCGAGCAGCTGGTAAGTGATGTACGTCCCTTCCGCGCCCTTGTATGGAGGGTGACACACCGGGACGCCAATGTCCGCAAGTGCCTCATAGATCGTCATGCGCCATCCCTCCGCTTGCAGGTCAGCTCGACTTCCTCCGTCTCCGCACCGTAACTCCGAATGACATCGTAAATCTCGCCCTCACAGGCGATTTGCTGCTCGTTTCGGTATTCGGCGCTGTGCATCCGGAAGATCGCGTCTGTGCGTTTCCCCGCCTGCGCCGCCTGATAATATTCCGCCCGGTTGACAGATTTTCGCGCCGCCCAGACGGTTGTTTCCCTCTCAAGCTTTTCTTCCGTTTGCCCGTTCACAATTTTGTAGGACAGGAAGCGCAGCGTGATTTGTGTATCAAAAATCAACGTTTACGCCTCCTCACTGGCTCCATTGTACTCGTCTGCAAGCCCCATCGCGTCTCGCAGCTCCTCGAAGCACGTTTTCCACTCGTTCCCGCGTCCGCAGAAGTCATGCTGCCATCGGACATATGCCCGTACCGCGTCTTTTACAAGTGGGTCTCTGTCTGCTCCTTCAGCGCCTGCAAGGTGCAGGCGCTGAAGACAGGCTTCGATTTCGTCGGTCAGTTCCTCGTCGAGTGCGTCAGTCGTCAACCGCAGGGCGGTTTTTGCAACGTTGATCAAAGCCAATGGTCATCCCTCCCTGTTGGCCGCGCGCCGTCAGGCTTTCTTCTTGGTCAGTGTGACGAGGCTGTTCTTGTCGACACACTTTCCGTCGACAAGTGCCAGCGCGACGGTCACCTCGTCATCGGTCGCGTTGTCGGTGTACTTGCGGAAGGTCATGCCCAGATTTTCGTTCCAGAGATAGTCCTTGAAATTGAAAATGAACGCAAAGATCGTGTCCGCCGTCACGCTCGCCGTGAAGGACGGCAGATAGTCGCCGACGAGGACGACCTCTCGGCCAAAGAGCGAGTAGACCGGCTTGCCGCTGAGTCCATAGTTGACGCGGGCGACGGGCTGCTTCTTGTCGTCCACCATGCCGACGATCTGCTCAAAGAACGTCTTCTTCGTCATGCACCACACCGCGTCGGTGTCGTATGCCTGCGGCAGCGCTGCCTCCGCCTTGGCAAGGTCAGCGTAGGCGAGCGCCGTAGTCGCTGCCGCAATGTCGATGTTCTGCCCGGTTACGGCTGTCTCCTTGATGATGCCCTTCGGCTGACCGGAGCCGGAGCCACTAATGATTGCCTGCTCCTCCGCCTTTACCATCGCCTCTGCGACGTTTGCCACAAACTGCGATTCAAACATCGGATAGGTGACAATGGACACTTCCAACGACATGGAGATTGCGCAGCGCAGTTTGTGATAGGCAAACGTGATGGAGCCGAGTGCCTTTTTCTGCTTGTCAGATCCTACGCCCTCGCTGACCCACGATGCTGTCGGCTTCGCCGAGCTGGTCGGCACCGTCACGCCGCCCTTGTAGGACGTGTGCGTCACGCGCGGCAGGATCATGCCTGTCGACTCGATCTTTTCGTAGATCTTCTGGAGCGTGGTCGTCGGAATCGCCGCGCCGACGTCGGATGTCTTCGTGTTTGCGTCTGCGTTTGTCAGCTCTGCCGGAATTTTCTTTCCGGTGAGGACATAGTTCATAAAGGCGCGCTTGTACTCGTCGGTGTCGTACTGGTCAAGCACGTCCTGCGGCTTCGCTGTGCCGGTCAGGTTGACGGACTGCTGTGCTGCCGCCGGGTTCTGCGCTCTTGCGCCCGCGAGCGCGTTGAGATTCGCCTGAATCTTTGCCTCTTCCTCAAACTTGGCGTCGAGTTCTTCGATTTCCTTCATTTTTGCCTGTGCCTCGGCAGTCTTGCTTTCGTCCAGCAGCTTCTGCGCCTCGTCCATCAGCTGCTTGCGCTTGGTGTTGTAAAGTTCTTTCGTCATTTTAGTTCTCCTTTAAGTTTTAAAAATTTCAGTTTTGCTTCTACCTGCGCCCGCTCGGGCACAAAAAAACCAGGCTCTTTTGCCTGGCTTTTCATGAAATTTTCTGCGCGCCGCAGCGCGTCCTCGCTGAGCATGCCGGAGTAAAAGTCTGCCGCCAGCGGCTTCTGCTCGCCGCCCAGCTCCATTACCCGGTCAATGAGTCCCAGCGCAACCGCCCGGTCTGCCGTGATCCATGTTTCGGCGTCCATCATGGCGGCAATTTCCTGCTCGGACTTCCCGGTCTTTGCTATGTACGCCAACGTGATCGCGTGGTTGGCGTCCCGCAGGACCCCTGCGGTATGCTCCATCTGGCGGTAGTCGCCGTCGGTGCTCGTCTGGACATTGTGGATCATCATCATTCCGGTCGGTGTCATCTCCGACTCGCCCGCCATGGCAATGATCGACGCGGCTGACGCCGCCAGACCGACAATGCGGATGTGTACGCCGCCCGCGTAATTGCGTAGGGCGGTGTAGATCTCGCTCGCGGCAAAGATCTCGCCGCCGCCGGAATTGATCTCGACCTCTGCCCGCTCACCGTTTCCGGATGCAAGCGCGTCGGCTACGGATTTAGGGCTCGTCGCCTCCATGCCGTACCACTGATAAAAGCGGTGCTGGTTGCTGGACACGATGGGCCCGCGAATGCTGATCTTCATGCGGTTTCATCTCCTTTCTGCGTGGTGTTCCGGTCGACCGGCTGCGTGTCCAGCCTGCGGATCGGCTTGTCCCCGCCGTCTACCGGCGCGAGGTTGAATGCGCGCCGCCATTCGTTCGGCGTCAGCGCGCCGCGGTCGACCATCTGCAGGAGGTTGAGCTTGGTCGAGGTCGAGGCGAAGTCCCACGCGGACGCCTCAAAGACGATGCGGTTGCCGCAGCCGCGCTCGCGCCTGGAAAAGAGCTTGCGGGTGTACTCGCCGCTCAGCTGCTTCAGCACTGGCTCGATTTCGGCGTCAAAATATGCGCTCTGCTCATCCTCTGTCGCGCTCGACGTGACGATATGCTGATTTGTATTAAACAGGGCGTAGATACGCTGCGTGGTCTTATCCATCTGTGCTGCATTCGGTACGTAGTCCTTTGGGTCGATCTGCTTTGCTTCCGCCTTCGCATCGACAGCCGCAACGCCCGTCCCGTTGGATACGTTCAGGAAGCTGTCCGCGAAGTCCTGTGCGCGCTGCTTAATATCTTCCGGTCTCATGGACGCCGCAAACATCAGCAGCCAGCGGATCACGGCGCTGTTCCGAATCGCTTTGACGATTCCTTGATCGGTCGTTGTGACAATCTCCATCAGTGGTACGATCGCCGGCGCAATCGGATCTCCGAAGATGTCGTTCTCGTAAAAATCCCCGCGCAGATGGATCACGTCTTCATAGGCAAACGTCAGCACGTTCCCATTTTGCATATAAAACTTGAGATATAAATTCCCTCCTGCGTCGTATACAGCGTCTGCTTGCATGGCGGCAACCGGGAAAATCGCATTCGGAAAACCATTTTCGTCGCGGAGAATCACCGCAAATGCGTTGTTGTTCAGTACGAGTTGTGCAGCGAGCTTTTCCTGCAACATCTGTCCGGTCATGTATTGATTCGGCTCCTCGAGCAAAAAGCGTATGTAAGGCTCCGGATTTACGGAGATTTTCCGTGTCCGTTCCGTCACTGTTTCACGTATGTGCTTCGCAGTCAGTTTCCCGATCGCCTTTATTTTCGGGCGGATGCAGGCGCGGACAATGTCCGACTGATACATTTTCCCGTTGTAGCTGTAAAAGCCGTTTCCGCGCTCCTGCACCATCTGGACCGTCGATACTCGTTTTGTGGTCGTGATGTTTGCCAGGAGGTTCTTAAAAAATCCCATTTTTTTACTCCTAGATCATACTTGTGTATTCCGCCTGCTTCTGATCGTATATCGTGTAGGCATCGAGCAGTGCTGCCGTTCCGTCAATACGGCGCGTCGACTTGCTCGTTTTGTGTGGCTGTATGTTGCCGTTCTTGTCCTCATCGTAAGCGGTGTTCGCAAGGCACCACTTGTCGATCGGGTTGTTGTTGTAAATAATGCGTTTTGACTCCAGGTCATTCCCACAGCGTTTCATTGGCTCAGACAGCGTTTTGACTCCCTGATGTACCGGAATCATAGCCTCCGCACCAAAATAGTCCGCCATGCTATCTGTCCAATAGGTTGCGGACCATGCGTCGTATCCGATAAACGGTATAAAAATGTCGAGGTCCTCTTGCACCTCGACAAACCATGCCTTTACATCCTCATAACGTATTTTGTTGCCCTCTGACAGCCGGAGCAGTCCCCGTTCGTGCCACTTGTCGTATGGGATTTTATCCTCTGTGACGCGCTTTTCCAGCAGCTCCTGCGGCAGCCAGTACATCTGCAGCACAAACAGCACATCTGGCAACTCCGGCACCTGGAATATCACCTTTGCTGCCGTCAGGTCCGTTGTCTTTGATAGATCCGCGCCGCCGATGCCGTATCGCGGATAGGATAGGGCACGTTCCTGCGTCTTCCCGTCCGCCATATGGTGTGTCCAAATCATACGGCTGTTTTCTTTGTCCAACTGGAAGGTGTCACGGTTGTCAAGCTGCTCAAAATTGAGCCACGCTTCAGAGGATGTCTCTCGGATGTTGAAATCCTTGCAAACGAGGTTTCGGACGAGTGTCGGATTTTTCTCCGCCCGCTCTACCCGCTCCTTGAGCGCCGTGTATGATTTGATCGTCCCGAGTCCCGGATTCGCCTTTTTCCAGCTCTCCGGTTCTGTCCATTCGCCGCGCTTGTCCAGCTCGTAGATAAATGCGATCCGGCGCGGATCTTGATACCCGTCCGGATCTTCGTAGCCGTTGATGATTCGCTCTGCTTCTTCGTATTTCGCGTCGTAGATGTCTTCTCGAATCGTTCCCGCGGTTGAGGTTATAAAAATCAGCGGCTGCTCTCGCGCCGTCACGCCATCCGCGATGATGTCGTACAGCGCCTGCCCGCTCTTCCACTGGTGGATTTCGTCCATCAGTGCTCCGTGCACGTTCAGCCCATCTAGGCTATCGCTGTCAGACGCCAGCGGCTTAAAAACCCCATCGTTAAAGTCGCTGTCCAGCTCCGCGACAAGGCTGCGCATTCGCTTGCATAGTGCCGGTGACTTTTTAACCATGCGTTTTGCTTCTTGCCAGATGATCTTTGCCTGATCGCGCTTTGTTGCAACTGCGTAAACCTCCGGTCCGGCTTCTCCGTCCGCCATTTGCAGGTACAGCCCGACGCCGGACGCAAGCAGCGATTTTCCGTTTTTTTTGCCAACAATGAGGATCGCTTCTCGGTACTGCCTGTTTCCCTCGATGTCGATAAATCCGAAGACGGTCGCCAGCAGCGCCTTTTCCCAAAGCTCCAATTTGACGAGCTGCCCGCCGGTTTTTCCCTTGGAGTGGTGGCAGTAGTTCTCAAAAAACTCCAGCACATGATTTGCGCGTTTCGGCGAGTAATAAAACTCGGCGTCTGTTTGTTCCAGCTGCCCAACGACGTGCCGGTACGTTTTTTCCACCTTCAGGCTGACGATCTCGCGTCCTTCCCGAATTGCCTGCCAGTATTCCAGGATTGGGTTGTACGTTATCGGATATCGTGTGAGCCTCACCCCTCATCACGCTCCCGGACGAAACTGCCGAATCCGTCATCCTCCTGTTTTGGTGCGGTGTCTGTCTTCGGCAAAAGCGATGTGAGCTGCTTGATGATTTTTTGGTAGTTCGCGTTCGTCGAGTTGTACGCCTGTCCGATTGGGCGGGCACGATCGTATGGTTCCAGGCGTTCCGACTGCTGGAATTTTTCCGTCCAGCCGTTTTCTCGCAGATCCTCTTCCATGTCCTCGCACTCCACCCGCATAAAGGCTGCCTGATCGATGAGCCCCGCAACGGTCCCCGCCGCTTCTTTCGGCAGGAGCTTGTAAATTCTCCGGAGGCGCGTTTTCTCTGCGTGTATCCGCTGTTCTTTTGTTTTTTCC
>ERZ1034897.266-NODE-266-length-28538-cov-8.314679_pt1 | contig 28538 bp, 40 predicted proteins | sample MGYA00520629_ERZ1034897 | MGnify/ENA primary metagenome ERZ1034897 (study PRJEB33766, sample SAMN09781789) | gut metagenome | biome: gut microbiome | host: Homo sapiens | place: Madagascar | study: EMG produced TPA metagenomics assembly of the PRJNA485056 data set...
AATAGGAAGCATTGCTGTGTCCCAGCCCCCTGTTGTTGTAATACATATACCCTGGATAATTAGTGGCACTGCGCCGCCAAGCTTCACCCACCATGCATTAGCATTCGACACATCGCCCGCGACGACGCCCGCTGCCGATAAGTCATCAGTGTCGAGGAACCGTTTGAACGGAGTGTCGTTGATTACGATTGAACCATTCCCACTCCGATGAAACATCTTGCCGGTATGCTGCTCTATCCAAAGCTGTGCCGATTCATCACCTTTATCCGCCGGAAGGTTGAGAAGCTGTCCGAATTCCCCCGGCTGGTTTGCTATTTTATCTTTTTCGGCAAAGTAACTCATAAACACGCCCAACTTGTTAAGCTCAGCATTTGTAGTCGGCAGTGTTGGATTGAGCCCAAATCTGTGCAGGTAGTCCCAAAGCCCTGCATCCCCGACCAGAGTGCCTGCTTTGCCAACAGTTACATTGGCTAATGAATCGGTTCCTGTACCGCCATGGCTTACTGGCAAAATGCCAGTGACGCCGCCGACTACTGTCTTATCAGCTGCGTTAAGTATTCCTACGTTTTCGCTCGCAAGATCTGTTTTAATGGTCTTGCCCAGCATGGCGGGCGTTACGATTTTCGTCTTGTTCGTCCCCGCTGTGACTTCTTCCTGTGTTGCATAGTCGATGGTGCGATACAGCATCGCCCACACGACAGATCCGTCCGCCATGGTGTGCCCCGCACTGCTCCAGACGGGTTCCCCAGCTGCGCTCGTCCCCGCGGTGATCGCTCTTGCGACAACGTTCGCGGGCATGTTTGGGCTTTTGACCACATGCCCGACGGTATAGGCGGTGCTCGGCTGCCAAAGCTCATCAGCCACTAGACTGGATAACACGGAGTGCTTATTCTTTTCGAATTCGATGTATTGCTGCTCCGTTGTGCCTTTTGATGGGTTCGCGGGGTCGGGATAGTCAAACATCCCCGCGGTGGGCTGTAATTTCAATACGTCTGCCATTTTTACCTCCTAAAGCTAAACTGTTTCATTAACGAATCCCTGCCATGTGATGTCGACGATGCCTGCCACCTGATTGCCGTCCTCATTCAGCAGGGCGATGCGGCAGGGCGTGCGGGATAGTATCTTGGGATACCTGACAACGCCGCTCCCCTGCACGGCATCGATGCGCACGGCGGTGGTCATGTAGTTCGGGGTAGTAATAGGAAGCTCCACCCCTTCCGCCGGTACAGATAAATCTTCGAAATGCTCCTGCCGGTCGGGTACGTCGATATAGGCGTGCAGGCTCTTGACGATAGTTTCTTGAATGCTAGAATTCTTCGCCACGATTTTGATCTGGATGGTCGCACCCGCCTGTACCAGCACTTTGTCTGACCACTGCTTCCAAAGCTCCTCGGCGGTGTTGCCTTTAATGAGCTGCCGGTAGTACACAATGGCGGGCCCTTCTATTTCCGTGGTCAGCCAGAACTGTCCCGACGCAGGGGCTACAAATTCTCCCGTCACCTCATAGGCCGTGAAGTCTGTACTCCACATGTACGCGGCGGGCTTATTCCACAGTCTTCTGCCTGCTTCGTGCCACATGGTGGACGTATTCGGGGCGTGGATATAGCCGTCACTCGTCAGTACAAGGCCACTGGTCTCGACGTCTGCCCAGTGATCCGCGCCGAAGTCCTGATCAAAGAGTACATTTTCCTGCAGCAGGTCGCCCATCTCCAGCAGACAGTAAGCGAAATTCTTTGATTCATTCCCATTCTGGTCCACGGCCTTGATCATGACGGCGTGGCTGCCCTGCCGGATGGTCTGCGTTTCATACGGCTGGTTTGTAATAAGCCCTTCCTGCACAGGGATTCCCGTATCCCAGTTGAGCTCTTTGCCCTGTGTATATTTGAGGATAAATCCTGCCACGTCATTCGGCTCGGGGTAGGTGTATTTCCACCAGTACCGACGAATGGAAGAGCTCATCTTCTCGACGTTCAGCACTTCCACATCGGGCGGTGGGATCTGTACTGAAACTGGCACGAAGGGGTACGCCTGCACATCGGCGAGGCTCTGCTCCATGCCCCCGAAGATGTTGAACGCCGTGAATTTGAAGTAAACGGTCTTCCCAATATAGGAATTGGCCAGCCCTGATTTCAGGAACGCTTCATCACACCGGGCGATGCTTGACCCCTTCACGTGGTAATCCGGCTCGCTGCCAAACTGCCCGCGCACCAGCCCCGACAATCTCCATGTTCCATCTTCTAATAATTCAGCGGTCTCATAAGACAGGGCTTCTCCACCTACATAAAGGACCGTATCACCATTGGCAGCACTTTCCGCATCTACGGACGTGAAGCTACCCTGATTCAGTGCCATTTCAAGCACGGTATCTTCTATATTCAGCGGCTTCGTCAGTGTCCCGTAGCGGGCACGGTTGTCGATGGTGCCCAGCTTTTTGTAATACTGGTTTGTATCAGACACCCAGACAGAACAGCCACCCCAGTTCGGATTCTTGCCCCACGTGCCGATCCATACCTCATTATCCGCATTTGTCATGAGTGCTGGCGGCTGGAATATCATAGGCGGTTCGCAGACGCCGGGATCCGGGTTGAAATCAATGAGTGGGCGCTCATTCTCATGTACATCATATTCCGCATCACTATACACACCTTTTGCTCTCGAAATCGCCGTGAAGGTGATGATGCCGTCCGTGCCTTCCGTCGCGCTGTCGATCATAGCCGGTTGGTTCTCTATCCCCATGAGCGGGTCATTCAGCATGACAAGGTCACCGGGTTCTAGCCGGCAGAAGGCCCAGTCGAGCTTGAAGGTATATTTTACCCGTTCGTATTTGTTTTTACGGCACAATTCCTCCGCCAGCCTGACGGCGCGGGTCTTGGTATACAGGTAATGTGCCTGCGTCGTGGACGCCTGCCGCACCCCAAATTCCTTGATGTCGTCATTATCCTGGTAATTGACGATTTCCTTCTCATAGGAATTCGCGCGGTTCAGAAATTCCACAGATATGCGGTTGTAAATCTCCGATGAATCCTTGCGGCTATAGGAAACACACACTCCGCCGGTCTGAGGGATGAAATCGTCCGGCGTCAGGTTATATCGAATTGTTTTGTCCGGTTTCCATTTTCCCACGGGGCGGTCAGCGCGCGGTACAATCTTTAGCCGGTTATTTGACCAGAAGATATAAGCGTTTGTGATGTTTGCGATGTCATTGATGATCTCGCGGGCTGCCTTCGCGTCCAGTTTATCGGACGGCGTAGAAATCAGCATGTCTGCTTCCTTGCAGTACTGCCTGTAGTTCTCTATCCCGTCGATTTCTATCCCGCCAAGGCCGATTTTGTTCAGCACATAGAGAATATAGTCGGCGGGGTTCACGTCTATCCCGTCCCCCGTTTCCAGCAACTTGCCTTTGACCTCGAAATTGTAGGACGGCATGGAGCCGCTATCCCCGAGGTCAATAACACCCGCCATGTAAGCCAGCCCGCTATAAGCGAGCGCCTTGTCCGGATGCTTCCCCGCTGTGTACGCCCACGGCTTCTGATCTTCTTTCCCATCGAAAAGCGTGAGTCCAATGTCCCCGTTGGGATACTGGTATAGGCTCTTGTCTTTCCACATTTTGCCGATGCCGGAAATTTGCCCCTCACACAATGCGAGGATCACCGCCACGGTATAGGTGTAAGTGATGGTCGTCGTCCTTGACCCGCCACCTTTACCGCTCTTCTGGCTCTGCCGGTGTTCGTGTGCAGTGAAGTCATCGTAATAGATGACATTCGGAGAGATGCGCGTTGTGCCAAGGATCTCTGGGACGGTTGACCCATACTCGGCCGTGGAGACAGTGAAGCTGGAAATCTTATTTTCCCGTATGGTCGTGTTATGGCCACCAAATAATCCCATGACTACCTCCTAAACCGATACACACCATGCAGCCGCGATTTCCCTTTGGCCGTCAAAAACATGACGTCATTGACGTCTGACAGGATGACGCCGCGCTCCACCATGGCATGAATGACACGCCCGTCCCCCACATACACCGCGCCATGAGAGACGCAGCGTCCAAATTTGTATAGCAAGAAGTCCCCCGGCTGAATGTCGGCCAAGGGGACTTCTGCACAATATCTTTCTACCACTTTGAGGAACCATTCCTCGCCGTGGTGCAGATGCCACTCATTGGAATACGGGGGGATCTTGATGGCCCCACGCTTGATGTATCCCGCTCCTTCGAGGCAGGCGATGAGCAGCATGCCGCAATCAATACCCTTGCCCTTAACCTTCGCCTGGTTCACGTGCGGCGTCCCAAGCCATGTATAGGCCTCTTCTACGATAGGATTCACAGTAACACCTCTTTTAACGGCACAAACGGCGCAATGACGGACGCAGAATCTTCTTCTTTACTTGATGACACCGTGCCACCACTATTGGCATACGTCCCTTGCGGGTAGAACCTGCGCCGTGGGAATTCTTGCGACATGCCCTGTACTTTACTCTTTACCGTGAGCTTCATGGCGAGCCCGCCGCAGGACTTGACCTCTGTCAGCCCAGAAAACAATCCTACGGCTCCCATTGCGTTTCCGTCTAAATCAAAGAAACAGCGGCTCATGGCAAGCGTCGCCCGGTCGAATGCTCCATCATGCGCCGCTAGGAAGATCGGCTTGCCGCCCAACTTGTCTTCGATAGTCGCGTAGATGGATACCGTCATGGAGTCGACAGAAACAACATTGTTCAGCTTCGTCTGCTCTCTCTTCAGCATGATCGCATTATGCAGGTACGTATGCCCGCCGTAGACCACATCATGGTCGGCATCCGTGAAGTAGTACGCCGTCCCGCTGAAAAGTGTAAGGGTGTACAGGTCGCACGATACCATTTCTTTCTGCGTATTGAGATACCTAGCCAGTTCTTCTGTTACGCTTTTCATCGGACCACCTTCAATGCGATAGAGCACTCAAATAAATTCACGAATTTCTGCTTCACCGTGATACGCTTTTTAGCAAATACCACCTTCCACCAGTAGTCATAAGTTGACGTGACGACTGCCCCCGTGTTCGGCGGATGATTGAATACAATCGCTCCTCGGTCGATGGTGTACTCCTGCGCTGTGCGCTCCGCCCCGTCTACCCATACCGTCAGCTTATCCGCATAATACGTCGGTTCCTGCTGGCCATGCATGTTTGCCGTCAGCTGATAAGACCCATCGCCATTCCTTGCCAGCCGCACTTTCTCGCAATGGTAGTTCTCCGCATCCTTGTAGAAGAATGGAATAAGCGTCCCCTTGACACGGGAACGGAATGCAAAGAGCGTATCTTTCTCTTCTGCCGTCAGAGCCGGAAAATCGATGGTAAACTGCCAGCCCGGCAGCGTCTGCGAAGTGATAGCGCGCCGCTTCCCGCTGGCAGCCGTCTGTTCCGTCACGTCCCAGTCGTCCTCGACCTGCGAGGACCATTTCACACGTCGGGCATTCAATGGAAATAAAAGATTAGCCATTTACCACACCCCCGCGTCCGTCGTAAAATCTCGTGTCCCATCGAAAAGCATCTGCTTGATGGAGTCCATGCCGCCGCCTCGAAGGAAATCCATAAAGGACGATGCGTCCATGGCCGATACATTCAGCGTCACGCTGCCGCCGCTTCCTGCTGCGCCCATGGCCGGTGTTCCCACCTGCCCGCCTTCTGCGTAGTGGGGACTGTTCAGCGTGTCCAGATAGGCCGTGCCTAAGCGCTGCACCGCCGCCGCGTTGATGACATACTCGCCATTCGAAAGCATCGCCGGGATGGAGTCCGACGTCCCCGTTCCGGGACCGGTAATCAAGCCGCCGGTCGCCTTCTTCTTCGATACCCCGAATACTGTTTTATTCGCCGCATCGGCTGGAGTCATTCCACTCGCCCACATCGGGAAAGCAGAATAAATCGCGAATACAGCCAGCCATTCCGTCAGAATGGAGACGGCATTCTGAATGATCCCCCGGACAAAATCGCCAAGCGCCTCTTTCGCTGTCTTCGCGCCCATAATAAAGTCAGCCATGGCAGACCCCATAGATTTCCCTACAGTTTCCGCATAAGACTTCATCCTATTGGACCACTGCTCGCCGATAGAAAGCTGCTGAATTTCGGCTTCAGACGTTTCCGCCAAAGTCTCTTTGTACTGCTCGGCGAAGGCCTGCAATGTTTCTCCTTTTTCAGCCAGTTCCTCTTCGAGATCTTCGGGCGTCATCTGCAGCAGCTTGGCCATCCCGTTCAGCGCTTCCTCTTCATTCGGATTGGCCATGGCCACATCGACATCGTTCAAGCTTTCATTCAAGGTCTTTTTGATTTCCTTGATACGCGCTGCCACTTCGTCATCCGTGCCCAGAATGTTGTCCAGTAACGTCTTGGTCGCTTCTTTGTTCTGATCGTACATGTACTGGAATTCCTGCGACTTGACCTTGGCTTCATACAGCTTGTTCTCAGCTTCGATCTGCTCATTGATGGAACGGATCACCTTGTCCCGGATTTCCGCGTCGGCGATCTTTTTCGCAACTTCCAGCTCATCATCCCAACCGGTCAGAAGCTTGTCGTGCGCGTCTTTCAGCCCCTGCAGCGAGATTTTGTTTTCTTCGGCTTTCTTATTCTCCCCCACAAGCATAGCGGCATTGGCCTTAGCCAATTCGAGAGAGGACTTCGCAAGCGCCTGTTTCTGTTTATCTGCGTCGGTGTACTTCTTAATCAGGGCATCGATCTGCCGTTCTTCTTCTCTTTCTTCGCGAGAAACGGACGCGCCGCCCCCGGAGTGGCCACCAGAAGAGCCTCCGCTCCGACCGCCTCCGGCGCTGCCGCCGCTGGAGGCGCGCTGCGTCGGGCGGAAATGATTCTCCTCCGATCCAGTATCCGGCGCACCGGGGAATTCATTGTGCCAGCCCACATCGATACCTGCAGAAATCTGCTGGCCAAGAGATCCGAGAATCTTAGACAGAATGCTGAAGATTTCCCCCAATGGCTGCAGGATCGGAGATAGGGCATTGGCAATCCTCACTCCAAGGCTTCGAAAGGCCGCATACATCTCATGCGCCATCATGATAACGACCTTGATGACGTTGATAATGATCTGCATGCCGTCACTGACAAGATCCAGCGCATAGGAAGCGATGTCCCCGAAGTCAGAAAAAATACTGACCCCGTCGCTTCGTATCATATCCAACAGATCCTGCGTGAATTCAATCAGCTTCTGTACGATTTCGGACTGGTCAAATGCATTCAAAATCGACAGCCCGATTTCTTCGCAGCAGGCACTCAGGTTCCCTGTGACGTCTTCCCATGCGTCATCGATATTCTGCTTCGACGTTTCCATGGCTCCGTCGAATTCATGCATGTAATCGGATAACGCCGCAACGGCATCACTGGCTTCCAGCGTGCCCTCTTCTACGGCCTGCATGGCATCGTCTCCACTCAGCCCGAGAGAGGAAAATGCCTCATCCAGATTTATACCCGCTGTTTTTAAAGCAACGAGCTGCCGATTCGTTAATTCGCCGGTTGCCTGAATACGGGAAATGGCATCGACAAGCTGCTGCGCGCCGCTGGCGCCCTGTCCTAAACCAGCCGCCGTATCGGCGCACTGACGAATCAGATCCGCGGCATTCTTTGCGGAATAGCCCAGATCAATGAGCTGAACCATCATCTGATTCAGTACCGCCGGATCGTACGTCAGATCGCGCGTAAGGTCATTGAAGATCCGATAGGAAGTGACGGCGTCATCGACGTTGTACTTCATTGCCGCGAACTGTGCCACAGTAGACTGCGCCGCCGCACCGGCTTCAAAGACGGACGCCACAAAGTCAGCGAGTGCGGTAACGACGTCACCAGCAAGCCCAGCCGCCATCGATGCCAGATTAGAAGTCAGCATGCCAATGGCCGTATTCATAACGGACGAAGCATTGACACCTTCGAGCATACTTCCAGCCAGAGCCTTGAGCGAAGTACTGGAACCATTCGCCCCTTCTGCCTGTTTCAGTGCGCTATTGTAGGCTTCCTTGATCGCCTTCGAATAACGCTTATTCGCCTCAGTCTGGATATTAAGCTGCTGCTGCAGGTCTTGCAGTGCGGCTCGCTGCGCTTCAGTGGCTTTCGTCCCGCTCTGCGTTTCACGCTCCAGATTCTTCAGCTCAGTCTTGAGCGCTTTCGCGTGCTGCTGGCCGCTGGCAAGCGATGAATTCAGCCGTTTCAGCCCGGCGTCTTCCACCGCTACGGATATATCGACCTTGGCTTCTGCCATGTGCTCATCTCCTACAGGTTGACCTTGTCTTCCAAATACTTATCAACTTCGGCCGCGTAGTATTCTTCTATCGCAGTCCGGTTCGATTCGAAATAGTTTCCACGAGCGGGATACGCAGGGCCCTTCTGCCCTTTACGCTTCCCGTACAGGATGACGCGCCCGAAGGCGCCTGTGTTATACCAGCGTGCAAAATAGTTGGCATACACTCGGACGCCGATCACGGACGCTTGAATCTCAAAACGCCCCCGGATGAACATCCCGTCGGTCAGCGTCTTGCCGCCGAATGCTGTTCTGGGATGGGTACGCGCAATGAACAGCCGAACCGCCTTGCGGGCTTCATAGGACGCATTGACGACGTCCTGATGAAATCCCCGGTCTGCGTATTCCTGTACCTCATCCTTCAGCTCATCCAGTGTCATTTCTCATTCCTCTTCTCAGGCTGTAGCCGCTGTGAAGCCGGTCATCTTCTTCGGCTCACCAACACCCGTTGCAGACAGTTTCTTCTTAATCATGTCCTTGCCATCAGCGGTGATTTCCCAAGACTTCGGAACGACTACAAGAGACAGATATTCCTTGGTGTCCAGGTCGACAACTGCGATATTGAGCGCGCCTTTTTCGGCGGTGATTGCATCATCAAGCAGGAATTCTTCGATCGCCTGCTGCGCGGCGTTATCACGTTTCATGATGACGTCGGCAGAAAGCTCATAAGACTTATTGGTCACTGTACCGTCGGCCCAGTACCCGCTTTCCTTGGTCTGCACGGTGGAAGTATCTGCAGAAATAGAAAGGGTATTAGTTTCAAGCCCCCCGAGGAGCGTCCACACCGGTTTGTCTTTTGTCGCACCTTCTCCGTAGTTGACGTACAGTACCTGACGTTTGCCGGATACACCGACGCCGCTGGCAAAGGACGGATAATTTTCTTTAGCAATAGTAATAGCCATTTTTTACCTCATTTCTCTAACTGGGAAATTTCCAGAACGACGCTCGCCGCGCCGCTCTGCCATGTTCCTTTTTCAGAATACAGGGGAAGATTAACCCGCATATTATTGACCGTCACACGCCACAGATGGAAGCCGTTAGCATGCAGCACATTCTGTAGTGTGTCCCATCCTTCCTGACTGCTCAGGAAATTCAGCAGAGACTCCAGCCTTTCGGCAATGCGCTTCCGGCCTTTGTAGTTACTGTAGACTTCCATATCCGTGGATACTGCCCACAGTACTATATCGTCATTCGGATGGCAGTCTGCTTTCGCCGCCCCGATGATGCCGTAGTCGAATTCAGTCTGATGGCGGAAATAATCTTCAATTTCAAAGACGGGGACGGAGGCGTCGAACCATTCCAGATCCCCCATGCCGGTGAGTGCCTTGTACAGGGACAGGTTCACCGCATAAAAAGGGGCTTTGTAATTCATAATGCCTCCCCACTCCCATTCACGGCTGTCGCCGTGATCTGCAAATAATAGGGACGTGATTCATCAAGCAGTCGGACGTCGTTGATGATCCAGGTATAGCCCCGGTACGTCAGCCGCCACGATACGTCTACGGGATAGATCCCGCGGATATCTCGCAGCACGAAATACCGGGTATCCGCCGTCACATAATCGCCAACGAATACCTGCCTGCTCTGATCCTTCTGCTCACACATAGCAAAAAGAGTGGCCACCGATACGAAGCTGCCGCTCTTTACCCCGCCAAGCTCATCTCGCTCCGGGGCCATAGGCTTCAAGAGCGTGACTTTATGTGTGAACCGTCCCGGATTTCTCTTGAACACCTCAAGCGCCCTGTTTGATAACTACGAAGGCGGCGGTATAGGTGTTAATGTCAGTGAATCTGCAAATCGCACGGACAAGTACGGAGTTGTTGCGGAAGCCTGCAGATTCGTCGGCTGCAACTTCCAGATCCGGGTAAGCGATATGGTACATCGCGCGGAAGTCGCCCACCAGTACCACGTTGTCATCCAGTTCGTCATTTTCAACGACAATAACCGGACGGCCTTCGAGCTGGCGGATGGTGCTGCCGTTCGCGTCTCTAGTCAGCAGGTAGCGGCCTTCTTTATCAGATACGACGGCCATTGCCGCGAAGGTCTTCTGGTTCATGACGATGGTCGCATTAGCGCCTGCATCCAGCGGCAGGGAAATGACGGCAGACTTGATCGCATCCAGTCCTTCTTTGGATGCGATTGCAGTAACAGTCGTGGCAGTAGCGTCAACGGCTGCCTTAGCACCGGAAAGGATTTCTTTGTTGACCGCTTTCACATAGACGCGGTTGAACAGCTTTCCGATCACAGCCATGACATCCGTCTTGGCATCCATCAGCAGTTCGCGGGATACCGGGATGATCGCGCCCTTAGATGCCAGGTTGAATTTGGTGGAGGTGAATACGGCTTTCGTTTCTGCGATCGCGTTGTTTTCATCGAAATCGGTCAGTGTTACAGCCTGAGAGTAGTCGATGATCGGGACAGAGCCGGTGCGGGTACCCACGGAGACGGCGGTAGTCAGAGTGCGCAGGTCATTATTAATACCGTTATTTTCTTTCAGGTCAAGCAGTTCGGACGGGATCAGCACGCCGCCGTCTGCCCCGGTTGCGCCGTTCTGTCCAGTCGCTGCGCCGAAGAATTTGGCGGTATCTTCGTTCTTAATACCGAGAAGGTAAGATTTCAGTGCTGCATTAAAAGTTTTCTTGTCCATGTTATTTTCTCCTTTAGTTTTGGAATTCTTAGCAGCTGCTTCTACTTCGAGCTGCTTTTCGTAATCAGACAGTGCAGCCTGCAGTTCATCCTGCATTTCGGTCGACACATTCTCTTTCTGATCGATCAGTGCCTGGATCTTTTCGCGCAGGGCTTTGATTTCTGCTTTCATTTCAAGACTTTTTAACATTCGATGTTCCTCCATCTAAAATAGCGAGCCAGTACGCCTCGGTCTCATCGTCCAAATGGTCGGGCGGCTTCGCGCGTTGCGTCATATTTCTATGAGCAGTGAGTTGTTTATAGCTCGGCGCCTTATTGCCGTAGGCCGCCCGGTAAGCAGGCAGCGCGCAGTTGATAATAAACAGGTCTTCGAGGTGCTGATAGCGGCGGATATAGCCATTGATCAGCGCCTCAAGCTCGGCCATAGTATATCCCGCAAACTGCTCCGGGCGAAGGTGAAGCTCCCCAAGCGCGATAGGCTCTAAAGTTTTTAAAAAATCGGTGAATGACGTAAAGGACGGACTTATGTCTTCTTTCTGACTGCCATGATCTTTTTTGGGTCGCCGATAGCTCCCGATTTAGCAATAGCCTTAAACAGGGTCACAGACGCCGACGTGAACTTTCCTTCCGCCATGAGCTGGGTAAAAAGATTGTCGAGTTCATCGTCGGAAAGCACCGTCCCGCCGCCCGCGAGCCCCCATCGAAGCAGGGAGTATACGGTATGCAGCGGGATCGTCACACCGTTCTGAAGCCTGCCTAAGGTGACCAGCAGGCTTTCGCCCAGTTCCTTTTCCAGATTGAAAATACTTTTGACGGTAAATCGTACCTTGTACTCTTTCCCACCAATCTTCATTTTTTCATCAGCTTCAAGAATCATCAGTTTTTCCTTCTCCTCCCTCGTTTGTTGCACTGTCCCCGAGAAGCCCAGTCCCGCCGCGCTGGCTCAATTTGTCCGCCGCCGGATCGTCACTTTCAGGATAGCTCAAAGAAATGCGGGCTTCATTTGGCGTCAAGATGCCCGCGCCCGTATAAGCGCAGAGCACGCTAGCCTTTGCACCCGCATCTAAGAAATCAAATACGTTATTGCAGATATCGAACCGGAAACCTTTCTGCCTCTGGCGACGCGTCAGAAGCTTGATAGTCAGCTCCAGCGCATACTGGTTTACGATCGGCGCAATCGTATTATTATAAAAAGACGTCATCTGCGTAGTAGAAAACGTTGCAGTCCCTGCCCCTCCTACCACGTTCAGCATGAAAAGCGGGATGCCAAAGAAACTACTGATTTCCTGCGTGTTGATGGTCTTCAGCGTATCGAAATAGTCCTTGATATTATTTGAGATGTTCGAAGCGCTCATTCCGGCAGGCAGAGGCAGGATCGTGCTATCTGTATTCGACAACAGCTCTTTCACCTGTTTCTGCAGTACCTTCTGTTTGGATACGGAAAGGTCGGAAGTATATGAGAGCACGATGGTTCCACTAAATCCATTTTCCACGCTGGTCCGCAGCGCACTTTCGACTTCGGCATTTCCATCTAGTGTACTGCGGATTACTTCTAGGGCGCTTCGCCCCACAAGGCCGTTAGCCGAGTAGGCTTTCACATGCAGCATCTCTTCGGGCAGAATCGTGTAAGTCCTGCTGGTCACTGGATCCGTGTATTCGTAAACAATGCGCCTTGCTCCATCAAGGATGTTTGCATCATCCCAATACATGCGAACTCGCGCCGCATCCAATGGCACCAGCGCCGTCAGCGCGCCGAGAGCGTCGCAGCAGATATAAGCGAAGGCGTTCCCGCACCCGAGCCGCTGCTTCTCCATGTACTCCCAGAAGGAATAGGCATTGATACCGGGATACGGCTGCAAGTTCAAGACTTCCTCGAATCCCGCCATCAGTCGGGTGATTTCCTGATGGTCTTTCCCGTAGAGCCCCCATCTGGTCTGTGCGATCTGCCTGGCAAGCGTCTCAATGCATGTCGAATACACGGCATCGCCATTGGCGTCCACCGTTACACGCCGACCGCGCCCAATGGGGATCACGCTGGTACGCGGACCGTCCCGTTTCCGGTTCGCGGCGAAGCCGTTGAAGTACGCCTTGATTCGGTCGAACATGGTATTACACTCCCTTCGCCTGATCCATCAGCACCTGCAGATTTTCAGGTACGATATACGCATTCTTTCGCCGCAGGTCTTCCACCTGCTTCTTCAATTCGCGGTTTTCCTGCACAAGGTTCACCAGCGGAGCCTCGGCCGCCATGCCGTCTTTTCTCTTTGTGGCCACCAGAGAGACGTGGTCAAAGGTGGCAGCGGCTTCCTCCCCGGTCAGATACACATCGCCTTTTTCGATCGCGTCAAAGATGGAACCGTCGTCACAATGCTCGTCGATGATGTTGTGCATCACCTTGTCAATGGCTTCCATCCCGTCCGCATCACTGCGAAGCTGCGTCTTGGATCCTATAGAAATCGTCCAGCAGTTGTGCAGCATGAGCAAGCTGTTCTTGTCAATTTCGACCGCATCACACGCAAGAGCAATGATAGCCGCCGCGGATGCCGCAAGAAATCCGACACACGCCGTCACCTTGCACTTCGCGTTTGCGATGCAGTGCGCTGTTTCCAGTCCCTCGAAAGCATCGCCTCCCGGGGAGTTAATATGCAGCACTACATCTTCCGCCGCGTTTTCGAGTTGATAACGCAGAGCCGCCAGATCATAAATGGCACCGTTAATGAATAAATCCATAGTCATCCCTCTTTTCTATACATCTGCAGCTGCGTCAGCATTGCCCGCGCCGTGTAATCCATCGTGACCGCGCCGGTGAACATCCCCTCGCGGCGGTCATAGGCACTCGGCATCCACTGGGTCAACACCCACATATCACATTTATCGGAGAAGGCGGCATCTTCGGCATAGATTGCATCAAAGTCATCCACCGCGTCCCGGATATAGGAATAGCCCTGCCCAATGACGCTTTCAATATACGCATCATCCTCTTCATAAGGGATACGCAGGTAGTCTTTCACCTGGTCTACGCTAATCATTCGTGCCTCCCATTTCTTTCATCCATTCATCGACCATCTCATCGCCCGTAGGCAGGTCGCTATTAAAATCAATGTACGGTGCAATGAACCCCGTGATCGCGGCATCCACAGGGTCAATGCGGATATTGCTGTCAGCCCGGAGACTGACTTTTTCCACAGAATAGAACCCGGACGGATTTCTCACGAGGAGCGAATTCGTCACGGCCTTCTCGAATATATCTTCATGCCCGCGATGGTAGGCGAGCACCCCATCTTTCAGATATTGTCCGAAGGCTTCGATATACTGACTGAGCGCCTTTGGGCTTTGGTTCTGCAGGATAAAGGTGTCGCACACCGACTCCAGCCGATCCTGAATCCCCGCCACGTTGTACGGATCCGACGCAATGGTCACAAAGTGAAGCTCATTCTTTTCTCTCATCGTATCCAGTTGCTCGAAGATCTGCGGAGTATCGATATTGTCGCCGCCTGCCCCGTTGCATAAAAAAAGCTCAGTCCCGACATAATCGGTATAGCTGAACTTGTCTTTCTCTATGTGTTCCTGCAGTTTGTTCTCCGGCATCCAAGACATGACGTGCATGAATAACCGATGCCGCGCTGCCGGGCTGTTTTTCTTCAGGAGCTTGCCCGTCTTGCTCTCGCCAACGAAGCAGAGCAGCACAACGCTGGAAAGGTCGAGCGTCTGAGACAGGTCAACGCCCAAGTACCAGTCCGTATAGCCCTTGGCTATTACATCGTCCATGCCATAGTCCACGCCGCATGCCTTCAGTTGATCATAGGAGCACAAGCTCCGATCTTCGGCAGAGTACCAGGCATTACATTGTTTCGTCACGAAGGACTGGAGGGCGAATCCTTTTTCCGCGCATGCTGCGCGCGCCTTTTGCGCATACTTTTCTTTGATGTGTTTCTTTATGGTGAACCCATCGGGCTCGAACAGCAACACAGGGTTCGCCTTTCCCCATGTAGTAATCTGCCCGAATTCTTTCGCCTGCAGCTCCTCCTGATTCGGTTCCGCTAGAAATAGAAACACGTTGTCAGGCAGCGCATCCTCGTAGAGCATTTTCCGAAGCGTCAGCCATTTCTTGTGGTTGTCACTTCCCACGGAAAACTGCGCCGTCGACATGGTCACCAGCAGGGAGTCCTTAAAATGCGCCTGCCCATCTTGGATGGTCTTCGGGATAATTTCATCACAAAGCATCTCTTCATCAATGACCGCTACTTTGTTGGTATAGCCGTCAAGGGAATTCTTCGCACCCCCGCCGGTACGGAACATGTCGAGCCGGTTGCCAGTGTTCTTATTTTTCGCCCAGCAGGCCGTCTTATTGACATTGCTGAACGTCTCAGCAAGATACGGGTCGTTTTCAATAAACTTCGTGAACTCATTGAAGCAGATGGTCGCGTTCTGCCCTTTGCACGACGCCAGTACAATCAATTCATTTCGGAATTTACTCATTCCCATCAGGTAATGAAGCACACCGGATAAGAGAAAAGATTTCCCATTACGCCGCGCCATGTACAGGTTGGCCGTATTGACGACGTAACCACCATCAGGGGTCCTCAACCCGAATATCCCGCACATGATGAATTTTTGTACCGGATACAGCTCCAGATGCCGGGGTTTCCCGTCTTCATCAATGTAAATCAGCATATACAGGAACTGAAACAGCCGCCGCATGGCTTTCCCAGCAAAGTGATACCTGCCACTGGCGTACATGTCCAGGAAGCGGGCGAAGCAACGAAATTCAGATTCACCCAAGAGATCCATATCCGCTCTTTTAACTAGAGCTTTATAGTAATCCCCGATGAACTCAGACAGTTCATGGGGGATGTGCAGATGTTTCACCGCGTCTTCTATGTTCATGATCAAATCGTTTCTCGTACACCTCTTTCCCCTTCTGGATGCGGGCAATCGCTTCACTACGGTGCCCATTGTTATACCAGACATGGATCTCTTCGTGGCTGGCATGTCCGACCGGGATCAGATTATCCTCATCAAGAAATCGATCCGGAGCGGCGTCTCTTTCAGCAATATGATGGACGTATGCCGGATCACACTTTTCCCAGATACCGATGCCCAGCAGCCATACATCATAGCCCGAATATTTCAGAATCACAGCCTTGCGGCATCGCTGCCATACGCGCGAGTGATAGCGCCTTGTGCTTTCATTCATGCAAAGCCGTTTCTTTTGGTAAGCCGCCGCCATTTTTGCCCGGCATACGGGACATTCTTTCCCTACGAATAACTGGTGACAGTTGCTGCACCGCTTAAAAGTCGCCATCTTTCTCCGCCTCATTCAGAATCCGGGTATATGGGTTACCATAATCCGCCAGCTCATCCTTGATTTCGCTGAACCGCAGTACCTTGTACAGATTCAGCGCAATTTTGTTATATTCCTTGTATAGGATAATTTTATTTTTCAATGCGGTGATTTTGACATCATCCTGCGCAGCTGCTATCTCTTGGCTGGTCTCTTCGGACATCACCATAAAACGGCAATATTGAAGGATCAGCTCCCGGTTAATTTGGGTGACAGAACTGCATTTATGATTCAACGTCCAAATGTAGTCATTTAGCGCCTTAATCGCCCTATTTCTCTTAATGTTTGCCATTTTGCCTTAATTTTCCGTCAATGATGAGAAAAAAAGAAAACTCCCCGCCGATACGACGCAAGGCAGACCAAAATTTTCAAACATACCCCCGCCTTGCCAATGAAAAAGCCATCCGATTTCTCGGACAGCTTTTTTATTTTTCTAATGCGCGTCGCATCAATGCTTTATATTTCACCGCATCAAGCATGGTCTTGAAACAGTTATGCATTCGGACGTTCTGCTCGTCCAGTTGGGTTCCCTGATAAACCGTGTGCCTGGTTTCTATCTGCTCCGCTTCTCCATTGAAGACTAGATAGTGATAGAAATCTCCCTTTTGCGGAGTAAATGTGTATAGATTGATTGCGACATCATCTTCAAGCATCATCCCGATACACATAGGCGCAGGCTCGGGGGTTCGGGTATAGAGCTCGCCGGCGCGGACTACATACTCATGCCCGTTCAGCGAGAACCATTCACCTTCCCTGGCGCCCTTCAGTTTCATCAGCGCCATCAAGCATTTCTTTTCTGCCCAGCTATTCATAGTTAGCCTCCTATTTTTAATCAGGTATCCTGCCCTATTATACTACAGGCTGCCACGCAAAAGAGCGCCTCTCACGAGACGCTCTTCTACGGCAATCCTAAATATGAAAGGAGGCCAAACATGGAAACGATAGCACAGATCGACTTGTGGGGATTTCTCCCCTGTGCGATTTCCCTTTTACTATTATACCATCATCCGATGTAAACCCATGTAAACTGTCAAGAGGTATTTTGAGAAATCACACGGATCGCGCGGTCTCGCATGCGAGCCAGCCACTGCCTTGTAAACCCGCGTTTCTTTTCGATCTCTCGCCATGACATGCCAGCCAGGTATCTATCGTAAAGGATCGTTTTCTCCTTCGCGTCGCGGCACAAGGCAAGCAATGCATACGCCTTCTTTCTCATGCTGGTGAGGGCGTCCATACATTCCAGCAGGCGCTTGTCCAGCTTGTCGCACCGTTCGATGATCTGCTCCAGCACTTGAGACAGGTCGGAGTTCACCGTGACAGTGATTTTGGGTTTATCGTACTGTACCGCCTTTACGGCGGCGATGTCATTTGCCACGTGTTCCCTTTCCTGTATCAGATCATAGAGCTCCTGCCGCCGGTTACGAAGTTCTTCGAAGAAATCTCTGATCTCTTCCTCTGTCATCTTCCCTTCCCTTTCTTCTCACGCCGGTGCACCTCCTGCCAATACCGCTTCTGGCAGTCTATGCTGCAGTACTTCTGCTTTGCAGTGTTCGGCTGAAACAGGTGCCCACACTCAGCACAGAGCCTTGGCTTGTATATCTTCCCACAAAGAGACTGCCTTTTTTCATGTTTTCGCTGAAGCGCGCGTTTCTTCTTCTCTGCCATGTCACTTGCCTCGTAGTACTTCAAGAGGATGACCGCTTCCGGATAGTCGTCTGCCTCCCACCCGCTGTCAGAAAGCTGCCGCGCGCGCGTCCAGAAAGCCGCGTTTGCCATCCACTCCAGATCGAAATGCTCCCGCTCGCTTGGCATGATCCCGATATGTCCACGGGCGTCGCTCTCGATCACCATGAAAAGGTAACCCTTTGTAAGCATGCCCGGCCTCAGGGTATCCTTCGCCAGCAAGAGCTCGGTCACTCTGGCTCCCTTGCGGAAATAGAGGATCATACTTTGGTCGCCTCTTTTCTTTCTGATGTTAGTGAACCGCTGGAGTGCTTAAACCGCACCCCAGCCTCCTCAAATAAACACTGCCTCAGCTCCGCCGGTGTTACAAACCCTTTCTCTACTGTGTCGTAAAGTTCGAGACACATCTCTGTAAACCGCTCTTCCCGTCCATCTTTCTTCATCAGCTCGCCGAAGTGGTCGTGGATCACCATGACCGGGATCGCGATCAGTTCTTCGAATAGCCTTGATACAGCTTCATTTTTTGCATGTGCCGCTAATTTTTCTGCTTCTTGTTTGACTGCCTGCGAGCACAAGTCTTTTAGATACTCCGGCTTGACCGTGAGTGTAGCGTTTTTATTTTTTTGACGCTCGATCTTCCTGCGCACCTGTCTGCTGAGCAGGGATCCGGTTGTGTCGATCATGCTTAGCCCCTCCTTGTTAATAATATCCGTTTGCATTATCCATCGGGAAGACATGCACCTGCAGCCCCGCGGGACGGGTTGTGTCTGCATAAACTTTTTTGCACTGAGTCAGAACCACTTGCTTGTCATCTTCGTATGCGATGCCGTTCAACCCATCGAGTACGACCTTCAAGATGTTGTCGATATCCGGCTTTCCCGGCGGAAGTTTCCCCGCCATCGCCTCTACCTTCTTTGCCAGCGGCCATGACTTCGGGATCGGAAAGACCGCCTCGATTATGACCATCACAGCCCCCTCAAAGCAGGGACCTTGCTGTGCTTCATAAGCTTCTGCGATCTGCCGTTCATACGACTTTGTTCTGCCAGGTGTGTAGACAGTCCCGCTTCGCGAAGAAAACCGCGGTCTTGCTTTGCCCTGTACCTTCCCCGGCACGAAGAAATATACCATACTCATCGCTTTCTCCTGAGTAACCATTCGAAGGTAAGAAAGATGGCAGCAGTTGCCACCAGCGAACCCGTCAGCACACCAATGAAGAACCACACCGTACTGCTCATGAGATCCTCTCCTCCCTCCGTCTTTCCGCCTCTCGCGCTGCCATAGCATCCACCTCTGTCTTTAAGACCATCAGGTCGCGCGCCACTTCCCGCTGGTCGTCCTGCAGGTCAGCGACGGCCAGCCAAAGATCCCCGATCTTCCCGAAAAAGAAAGCAATCGTCTCCAGCAGACACATCCCGACGATGCAGACGAAGAGCAGGACTTCCCACTCAGTCATGAGATACCTCCATGCGATCCTGCTTCGCCATATCCAGTATCTCTTTCATGCTGGTGACGTAATGCGGACAATCGCGCATGAAAAGCCAGTCGTCCATTTTCTGATACAGCTTTTCAAGCATCTTCCCCAATTCATTTTTTGAATAGCTGAACACTGTCAGCTTTACAGCTTTGATACGGTCTGTGCTGGACATATCCGCGTAAAGATGCAAATTCCCATCTAAGTCCTTGTCGATATAGATTTCCTTTGGATTTGTGATAATAGCTCCGTCTTCTGCCTGAATAATAATCATGATTCCCTCCCACAGAATTACACAATCTTGTAAAAATACCTGCTTACAATAACTTGGCTTTCCCGTAAGTCTCTGCTCGATAGCGGAAGGTGGAAAGCGGCATTCCGCATGCCTTTGCAGCAGCTGTGCCTGTGATTTTGCCATTTTCCCATTGCTGATATAGATGATGGAAGTTTTCTGGTAAAGGCGCTGGAGGTCTGCCGAAGCAGACGCCTCTTGCTTTGGCAGCGGCAATTCCTTCAGCCTGACGCTGCCGGATATTGATTCGTTCATTTTCTGCTACAAAGGACAATACTTGCAGTACAATATCACTCAAGAATGTCCCCATCAGGTCTTTCCCTCGACGGGTATCCAGCAGCGGCATATCCAGTACCACAATATCAATTCCTTTCCTCTTAGTCAGTATCCGCCATTGCTCCAGAATCTCAGAATAGTTACGCCCCAGACGATCGATGCTCTTGATATAGAGCAGATCGTCCTTTTTTAGTTTCCGTACCATTTTCCGGTACTGCGGACGTTCAAAGTCCTTGCCGGATTGCTTATCAATAAACAGATTTTTCTCCGGGATAGAAAGGTCTTTCAGGGCAAGAATCTGCCTGTCCTCGTTCTGTTCTCTGGTGCTGACACGGATATATCCATATAAGCTCCTCATTCTTTCTATCCTTCGTATGTACTGAAACGCGCGTAAAAATATTTCTTCATAATCTTCCTCCTTACATGGTGCAAGGACCTGGCATATATGCCCATGCGATGACTTCTCCTCCCACGCGCGATTCTGCAACTGTGTGCCAATAGAACACGTCTTGTCCGTGTTCCAGTCGCTGCCCTATGATGACTCGTCTTATCGGAGCTTGCTCGTATCGCTTATACTTGACGGTCAGAAGAAGGTAGTCACTATAAAGCGTGCCATCCCATTCTTCTTCTCCCATCGTCGGCTTTTCTGTTTTGGCGTTGTGCCACTCAATCTGACCGTATTCGGCTCTCCATGTGATTTCGCTATCCATTTACTGCCTCCGTCGTATAACCGTGAAATTCTATCCAATACTGATTGACTTCTCGCATTTTCATCAAAGCCTCTGCCTCGCTCTTGCACGGGATATCTTTGTTCGTCCATTTATCATCCTTCTCTATGTAGCGATGCATCTGCAGCAATACTTTTTTCTTCGGCGTCCGCCCCGTCCGGTCCGTATAGCTCCGGATCGTCAGCTCGATACGGTCAGCGCCCTTCACAAGATGGCTTCGCATGACTGCCCCCTAGAACAGTTCTTTGCAACGTGCGGCCGCATCCATATGTTCTTCAGCGCTGATGCCTAGAGCCTGTGCGACCGTCGCACTCATAAAATTCAGGAACATATACGTGCACTTATTTGCTGGGCTCTCCAGAGGGATCTCTTTCACATCAGGATGATCTGCCGCAATGAAAGCCTTAGCCGCTGAGCTTGCAATAGACAAGAAGGCAGCCACGAGCGCACCCTTATCTTTGGCATCTACCAAAGTCTCGCACCCCTGCTCACAATTGACCGCGATGAGTACTTCTTTTGTTCCTGGGATAAGAGCTTTCATTTCATCCGCTTTCTTCGCGATGATCTCGTACATCTCTTGTTCTGTCATGATTCCTCCTAAAATACAAATCTGTATTTTTCTGACTTTTTCTGACTGCTTACAAAATCAGCTGATTTGCTATCATAAAAAGATATGTCTAAATCCAGTCAACTCTTTTTACGGTGAGTGAAGGGGTGGAAGGGGTGGGTGTGTATGTTAAGGAACACCCACCCTTACACCCCCATTCACCGCGTGAAATTAAACTAGACCATTCTATCTATATTTCTATATAGAGTTGGACTAGTTTGTGAACCACTTTAATGCCTTTCGTCTAGTCTTCGGATTCGAGCATTTTTCCCTGTCGTAATCTCATATACCTGAATCGGCTCGTTTGCTTGCTTCATGTATCGTTTAACCGTTGACACAGACACTTGCATCTCATCTGCCAGATTGTTCTGATTCACTACATCCCCGTTCGCGAGATGATGCTCCAGCGTCCGGATGAATTCTTCATAGCGATCATTTTTGTTCTGCGTCTGCGTGATATTCCCCTTGACGCGGTTCCCTTCTACGCTGCCCTCGGTACGCTTCGGATCGATATCAGGGGCGAGCGTGTGGAGCGGATACTGGAAGAGGATGGCTTTCGGCTTCGGCGTCTTGAACTCGCGAAGGATGCAGGTACAGCAGTAAGCGACATCGCAGCCATACTGTTCCTTTTCCTCCTCTTTCAGCTCGATCGCCGTCAGGTCGATGATGGCATCTGCGTCGCGGGAGAAGACGCCCGAACCGCTGCCGCGGTCGGTCGCTCGCTTGGCACCCTGCGCGCCCTTGGAGTGATGGTGGCAATAGATGACAGAGCATCCCAGCTCGCGGCAGATGTAGTCGAATTGATTTCCAAAGTACGCCATATCGCTGGCAGCATTCTCGTCACCCGTGATGACCTTGTAAATAGGGTCGACGATGATCGCCTCAAGATGCATATCCTTACACCGCCGGACGATGATCTTCGCCAGTTTGTCCATCGGGAGCGCCTTGCCCCTGAGATCCCACACGATGAGATTGCTGGAGCTTGGGTGCATCGGCATATTCTTCGCCCTATAGATGTGCTCCAGTCGGTCGATGAAAGACTTCTCGTCGATTTCCAGATTGATATAGAGGACTTTCCCCTGCCGGCATCCCCATCCCAGAAACTCACCGCCGGACGCAATGGCAAGCGCCAGCTGCATCAGCCAGAAAGACTTCCCCGCCTTCGAGGGGCCGGTCAATATAGCCTTGTGCCCCAGACGGAGGATGCCATCGATCAGGACCGGGTTCAGAGGCGGCGGGTCATAAATGACCGTATTGAGCGGCAGGAAAGGCGGCAGATCATCCTGCTGCTCCTCCATCCATGCGAGCCATGCCAGATAATCCTTCTGCCCCTGATTGACGCCGATCAGGAACTGCTTCTTACCGTTCCGCGTGACGCCCGGCATGCGGGACAGGCGGGACGGGTTCTTGTTCTGCTCATCGACCTTGAATTCGTTTTTGTTGCAGATATCGTAAATATGAGCGACGCGCTCGTAGTATTCCTTCTGCGTCGCGGCATCGACATGAACGATGGCATGCACCGACTTCCCGCCGGAGTAGACGATGGCAGCGCATGGCAGCTGCATCTGGCGTATGAGCGCCAGCTGCTGGCCGAGCGGCAGCGTGTCCGACTCCACCAGCGCATAGCGATAATCAGTGACATTCGCATTCTTAGCCCCTTCTCCGTCCAGCGGATTGATACGGATCCATGCCCCTGCCGCCTCATTCTGCAGGCTGCCGACGGCACTAGACATCTTTTCGGCATGCTTCAGCGCCTCGACGATCTCCCCGCACGTTCGCTTACACTGGCCATTGTCGACAGGCTTCCATTTCCCATCCTTAGCCAGGAAGGAATTCACCGCCAGCCCGACATACTCATCCGGCTTGAAGAGCGCCTGCAGATAGGAGATGAGGTCTTCTTTCGGTTTCCATTCCTCATCACTCGGCTCATGGAAATCTTCCGGCTCGACCGTCGATGGATCGATCAGGAAGTCCGCATACGTGAAGGTGAACCCCGTCACGGCACAGCCCGGGCCTTCCTTTCGCCCGGCAGGCTTCCACCCGCCTTCTTTCGCCCACTGGGTGATGACGGCACCGGTGACTGGCTGCTCGCGGTCTTCATGGAAAGACTGCCACTTCTTTACGCATTCCCCTTCATGGAACTTTCCGCCCCTGCGGCTCCACGCCTCCCAGACAGACAGGGGATAGCCCTCCTTCTGGAGAGCCATGCCTACCTGTACCCATCGTTCGTAGCTGTAGTCTGGGTCGATGAAGGCCAAGAGCGGCACTAGATCGATCTTGCTCATAGCCGTTTACCGTTCGGGCTTGTAATACTTCTTGATGACATTGCGAGTGGTCTGCTTGCCGTTCCATTCGGATGTTTCGTTGTCGACTTCGAAGTCGCCTTCCTGCCCTACGGCGGTCGCCCAGAGCGGATCATCTGCACCGCCGATGCCGTTCTCTTTGAGCGCATCACCAAGACCGATGGCATCGAAGAAGCAGGCGAATTTCCACTTCTGGTTGCTCTTGTAGACCAAGTAATCTGCAAGGCGCGTCTTTGTTCCGTCTTCGTGATGGATGTCCATCAGGATGGTCTTCATCAGCGTGTTATCCTTCTTCGTGAAGCCGGTCTGGCAGTCATAGACCACGAAGTGGTAACGGCCTTTCGGGATCGGGTCGAAGAGACCCCACTTATCCTTGAAATCATCGTCCGTAAAACTGGAAAATCCAGTAACCACCATTGCCTTTTCTTTCTCGGTATCCGGTGTAGCATTTCCAAACTGTCCAAAATTCGGCATAGTATGTTCCTCCTAAAATGTAAAATTCGTAACTTAATGTGTGGGAATTGAGGGAAAATCCCTCAAAATCATGATTACAAACAGAAATCGCGGTTATAGACTAAAACGGAGTACGAATATTGTTCAGCACATAGTATTTGAATCCCGCCCAAGTCTTAGGCTTGATGAGTGCTTCTACATAGTCCGCAGGGATCTTCGCCAGATTCTCTGCTTTCGCTGCGGGCTCGTTAGGGTCTACTTCGCGGATGGCTTTCAGCAGTTCCCCCTCCGTGATCGGCGAAGGGTCTGCCTCCGATACCCCGAGCGCCATCAGACGCGCGAGCTCGTCATACACATTCGTGGGCGGGTCTGGCTTCGCTTCTGCGGGCTCCGCGGCCGTTTTAGGGGTGATTCCCTTCTGCACCTTCTTCTTCGCCTGATACGCCTTTTCCATGGTGGTTTTCGGCGGTGTGATATGGCGGGCGGGGATGATAGACTGGATTTCCTTGAAGTCAAAATCTAGAATATCTGCAAGGCCGAAGCGGTTCTTCGCGTCTGCGAACGGCGTGTGCGTCGCGCGCATTCTCCGCTGGCCGCCTGCCGCCTTCCCTTTGCCGTCCGCGCCCTGCCGGATGATGACTTTGTAGTCCGCGAAGAGCAAGAGATCCGCCCACTCTTTGAGGAGAGCCCCCAGTGAATTGTTCTTGCTCCCGGGGAGCTTCATCTCCCAGTGGTCATAGCTCCCGGTATCATCCGGGCGGGTGACCGTCCGCTGCATCGCGTGTGCCAGGAATACGACATTGAAGCCCATATTCACCAGCACCTCCGCATTGACCAAGAGCTTTGAGAATTCTTCGGCAAGGATCACATAGCCCTTGCCGTAGCCGAATTCTTCGATACTCTTCTTGCTGCCGTTTGCCTTGCAGATGTAGGCACTCGCCAGTTTTGCCGCCATATCCGCCGTATCGATGACGATCGTCGAATAGGGAAGCGACGGGTCGCGCTGGATCTGGTCCAGCGTACCCATGAGAGCGGGCCAGTCCTGAATGGAGTCGATGCGATCGACATCCATCCGGCGGCTGCCGCGGTCCAGGTCGAGGAAAAGCGGCGCGGGGAAATGGCTGGCGAAAGTCGTCTTCCCGATGCCTTCCACGCCGTACACCACGACCTTGACGGCACTCTGCTGGATACCCTTGTTAATGGTAAGCATATATACCTCCTAATGATGTATTTCTAAAAGTGAATCGCCGGATGGCTATCACTTAATAGACAGATTCTGTTTTTCTTCCAAAGAAGCGCCGGGGACAGCCTTCCCTGCTTTCAGAAGCTCTTTGATGGCCAGCTTGTCCGGCTTGGTCGTGATGACCTGCTTCATGAAGCACATGGGGACCATATTCTCATCCGGGATGGATACCGTCACGGACTTTCTCCAGCGGATCTGGGCACTAGGTACATCCGCCTTCTTGCCCGCTTCCAGATGCATAGCCAGATAGGTTTTAAGGCTCTCCAGCTTCTTCTGTGCCGACACGGCCCTCGCCGTCAGCTTGTCTACTTCTTCGTTGTACTGCTCGATATCCGACTGGAGATTCTTGATATACCGGCAGATGTTATCTACTTTGGACCATTTCTCCATCTCGAGATCATCCAGTGCTTTCATGTCCAGTACTTCCCCGGTGCTGCCGTCTACGGCAGTGCCTTCCGGGGTGACAAAGATATTTGCCAGCTTCTCGTCGATTTCATATAACGTTGCCATTTCTCCTCCTATTTTTATGATATGAATCCACCACATTGATAAATTCCCAATAAACATCACTCGGCATTTTTGTGGGCGACATCTGCGCCGGAAGGTACAGCAGACCCTCCGCCACATCCACCAGCTCTGCGAGCGTATCCAGCTCTTCCTCTGAGCAGCCCTCAAGGAACGGCCAGTCCCTCTCACAAAGATCGATCATCATGTCCCATTCGAAAGAAGACATCATGTCGATCATCTGCTGCTTGTCCACCATCTGCTGCTCGATGGTGCTAAACATCATCTGCAGATGCTTCACCAGCGCCGCTGCGTCTCTCAGAGGGTGCCGCTTCAGCCTGCGGCTGATGGTTGCGTGGATCATGCTGCATCGCTCACAGCAGGTGCCCTGACTCTTGCTATCGCGCGAATTGTAGTAAGTCTTACCGCAGATCCGGCACTGATGCGGATACATCGTTTTCTGTTTCAATCGGTTCACCTCCCAACCAGTCATCCCATGCGTCATCCGCGTGCTCCATCTCGTATTCTTCCCGTTCAAGGCGGCGGCGGGCGGCTTCTTCATCGAAGTCCCCAATACCAAGCACCATGTGATTTTCAAGCTCTGCCATGATTCCTCCTATTTCTGCTATAATAGAGGCAGGAATGAGAATCAAAACCTTCCTGCCCGAGCCTTAGCAGTAGCCGCTGCCAATGCTCTTTTCTTTTCACTGCAGCACCGCCATTAGCAGGGTGTATGCCGCGGCGCACACCAGCGTCAGCGGATATACCGCCACTTCCTTCCAGAACCGCTGGCGTGCGGCGCTGGGATCGTATTTTTTCGTGGCTACTTGAGAAGCGAGAGCCGCGGTTCTCGCTTCTTCTTGCTCGCGGGCGTCCATCATCTGATGGACGATCTCTACTGCTTCTGCGCTGGTCATGATTTATTCGCCTCCCTGACTTCCGTGACCACTCGGGATGCTGCCATGTATCCGGCGGCTTTGCCCTCGTAGATCCGCGCCATCATGTCCTTCGCACACAGGCGGGCACTTTCTGCCAGATTCAGATTGCGGGTTGCTTCATGGCTCAAGAAACGCACCATGGTTTCGATCAGCGCCTTCGACTGCACCATCTGCATTGCAACGGCGAGGGCGTCGGCCTTACCCGCCAGGTAGTCGCCGACGCAGGTGTCTTTGCATACGACCTGCTCGACGCCCGCATCCGCGCGAAGCGCTCCCAATTGTGCGAGGATCGCTTCTCTCATTGCTTTTTCTCTCATTTCATTCCTCCTTTAGGTCGGCTCCATGGCCTTCTCCTCATTCTGTCTGGCTCGCCAGACAGAAATCCTTGTCCCTTCCTTCGCCTTTTTCAAAGCTTCCAAGAAGGTCCCCGGTCTATCTTTCAGCCCCTCGCGTGCCTTCCACTCAAGGAAGGCATCCATGTCTTTGGGATTGAACATGAACCGCTGGCCAATCCTAAAGCAGGGGATTTCCCCTGCCCGGCAGTACCTACGAATGGTACTGATCGGGAGATCGTGGGTCTCCGCGTATTCTTTCGCGGAGATCCACCTTTTTTCTTTGCCCATGATGTGTCCCTCCTATCCGCATCTTTCAATACTTTCATGGTGGTTCCTTCCTGTTTTATCCCTTCAGAAACTTATTGATGAAATATACCTGACCCTTTCCTGCCACTTTGGGCGTCTTAGTAATGATGTTCACCCCATTACCGTTTGTGTAAGAGCCTTCCTTGATTTCAAAGAGCCCCATTTCCATAGAGCGCTGTGTGGGCATGTTGTAGTCTGTCCCCTGGCGCTTAATCAAATACCCATTTTCGCGCATTCACTGGAATAGCCTTTTCTGGCCAATCTGGACCCCGTTGCCTCTGAGTATTTTGGCAAGCTCACCAATGAGAATGGATGTCTTGCTGGCACTGACTGACCCGGCAAAGATAACGGCCGGCTTTTGTTCTTCCAGCATCAGCTCCGCCTGTTTCCGCTTTGCCTGTTCTTCTTTGAGCTGCGTAGCCAAGCGAATCAGGAAGTCAGGTTCCGTGATAGCTCTTTCCAGCGCCTGGTCTGTCATGTAAGCCCCATGACGCCGAATAGCAGGGAGCACTTCATCTGCCAGCACGGTCTGGAACTTCTGAGCCACTTCATTGCTGGCTTTGAACCCCAGCCGGTATACCATGTTTTCCGGGAGGAAATCATCTTTCCCCACTTGTGGGGAAAATCCAAATTCATGAAGATACTGGTTGACTCTGTCCCATCGGATGTATTCAACACCGTTCTTTCCTTGTGTAAAACCAAACCCTCGTGCCACATCCTCGGCATTTAGATATGCCGTGCCAGTCTGCTTGTCCATATAACCGTGGACATTACTGATATTCAGAATTTCATTCAAGCTCCTCTTCTCCTTCCTTTTTTCATGGTTGATCCTCCTTCTGTACCTTGTTAAGTGAACTTAACTATCTAGGCAAAAAAATTTCTTCTACAGTAGCCCCTAATGCGTTCGCCAAGCTAAGCATAGTGCTAATCTTTAAATCTGTGACTGCGCCACGTTCGATGTTAGCAATTGTTACTCTGGAAATTCCGGATTTCTCCGCTAATACTTCCTGCGTTAACCCTTTGGCTTTTCGAACTTCTGAAAGATTATTATTAACCATTGAGCCCCCTCCTTTCTGTTAAGCAAACTTAACTGTATTCGTATATTAAGCCCCCATCTGAGATGGGGGACCCGGTGGAGCCG